>OBCQ01000146.1_pt1 | contig 20231 bp, 31 predicted proteins | sample 1517991 | NCBI WGS metagenome assembly OBCQ01 (sample SAMN03418263, study PRJEB22391) | human gut metagenome | biome: human-gut; feature: organic feature; material: feces | host: Homo sapiens | place: Tanzania | collected 2013-01
ACAAGGAAAAAAGTTTTGTACTCAGGATTGTATCACTACATTGTTCTAAGAATGTTACACGCATTACCATAAATAAAAGTGCAGAGAGCACGGAACTCTCTGCATTGCATATTTTAGGCATTAGTCATGCTAATGTACTTAACAATTGGCACAGAACCAACCGGCTCTTCATTGATAATTGCTTTGACGTAAAAAAGATAAGTGGTACTTGCGGGAATGGCTACATCTTTTTTGATTTGGCCGATAGCACCGCTAAATTTCTTGGTAAAGAAACTGATGGTGTGTGCGTTTGTGTCAGTGTTGGTGATGATGAAGATTTTACCCTCGTCAGCATTGGAGTTGGTTGCAAATGTCAAATCAGATGCAATTTCAAACGCTCCGATAGTACCGTGTGTAATGTCAGCATAGTTGGTGGTGACTTTTACAACGTTGAATGCCCCTGCGGTCGAGCCGTAGATGACGTTAATGGCCTTACCGGAAGGAAAAGCAGTAGAAACGTCAATAATGATAATGTTAGTGTTTTTATCAACATCATCATTGACTGCCGTGATGCTATCAGAGTCGGTCGTGATATTGACGTGATAATCAGCTTGAGAGTAGACGTGGACAACGTAGGGCTTATTGACCTCAGAAGGGATTTTAATGTTGATGTTCTTTTTGGACGCAGTGGTTACCGAAAAGGTAGAGATGGGCTTAATGGCAATAGCTGTGGTGTCAGAGCTGCCCTCATACTGCCCAACATCGCTTTCCAGCGTGAAATCAAACGGCACAGCGAACAGCCCGTTTTTCAATGCCACAGCCGTAGCGCTGGTAGCATTGGCGACCTTATACAGACTGCCACCGCCATCGCCTACAGCAGTAGCACCACAGGTAATCAGCGTGTAGTTAGCCTGAATCGTGGTGTCGTTGACCATTTCCTCTTTGGTGTTGTACGCATGAATGGTAGCGTCAAAGAAATTGTCAACGTTGGCGTTGTACGTCTCCACATTCTGATTGTACCGCTCCACATTCGCCTGATACTGTTCCACGTTCTGGTTGTACTGCGTCACCTGTGCGTTCCAGTCTGCGCTCTTAATCCAGAACTCAGTATTGGTAATCTCAGTGTTTGCCGGAACATTCTTGCGGCTGACATAGCTCTGTTCATTGGTATAGACCACGCTCAGAGCGGCATACTCACTGGCTTTGTCCCAAGCGCCCATGAACTTAGGAGCATAACGAGCACCAATATATTTCTTAATAGCCATATTAGAAACCCCTTTCATTTAATAAACTGACCACCCATTGAACCAGAACACCCGGTTCACCCGCCCGATAGGATTGAAGAGTGCCTATCACACGTCAAAGTCACTGTACAACTTCCGGTTCCCACAGCAAAGCGAGTTTACCATAGTCCTCAGAATCAGGATTCATTTCTGTGTCGAAGTCAATGAAATCCCAAGTATCAGGAATCCAAGCCAAGAAATAGCCGTCCTCGTTGATTTCAAACCAGACGTATTTCACAATCTTGGACACCATCACCTGTAAGTTGTTGTCAATCCATGTTGCAAGAGCCTGAACATAAGTTTCGATATACTCACCGTTAATGAGTTTCTGAATCTCATTATAGCACTCCTGAACAGTCTTGTCAAGGTTTGCAATCTTAGCATCAATGTCTTTCTGATAGTTGTTCTGCTGTGTAGTAATATCAGATTTGAACTGTGCGTTTTCGTTGTTTACCTGTGTCTCAAAGGTATCCAGCTTTTCCTGGAAATTGTTTTCCAGCTGTTCAATTTTAGTATCGTAGTCACCGTAGAACTCGATAATTTCATTGAACTGTTTCACAGCGCTGTTGTAGGTTTCCACAACTCGTGCCAGAATCTCATAGTCGCTAGAACCCGGAAGGAAAGTATTCAGGTCAAACTTACCCGGAATCGGCAGGAAGGGCAACGGTGTAAGAGTAGTAAGCGGCATAGTGACACCCCCTTTACAGATGGAAGTAGTCGAGCACCCACTTAATGAGAGCGCTCAAGAATTTAGCCCACGAGACTAAATCCATAAATATCACCCCTTTCAGGGCAGTTTAACCCAGCCCTCAATGTGGTATTCCTGAGAAGCGGCGGTAGCGGCACTCAGAGAAATGGTGATATCGTGGATACCATCAACGGAACTGACAGTATCCTTCACCTTTGCGGCGGCAGTTGCAGAGTAGTCGGAACTGGTGTTGTACCAATTCAGTTCAGCGTGCTTGCCAACAGCGGGCAGATTCACACGCAGGACAGGACTGCCAGCAGTGACAGCGCCGGAAGCGGTGAACACAGCATTGACGTGCAGTGCATCGTTCAGCAGATAGGAAACATCCTCAGCAATTTTGATGTTGCTGTCAGCGGCCTGAATGAAGTTGACCATAATGAATCTCCTTTACAAAATTCCCATGAAGCAATCTTTCAAACTCTCGATAACCTCTAAATCCAGATTGCGTACAGATTCAGAGTATTCTTTGAACAGTTCTGCGTAAGACTTGTTATTCAAGCCAGATACAGTTCTGTTCCGGTTGTCATTGTGCTGTCTGTCTGCTGTGGTCTGTTCATCGAATGTGGTTGTTTCTTTACTGTTATAAGTGGTGGTGTCGGTACTGTTGCTGTTTCCTGTGTTTGTTCCGTTATTTTTATTCTTGGTAGCAGATGAAGCGTAAGTGTTATTTGCGATATCACTCTCGATGTTCAGCATAGCACCAGGTGTATCAGAGCCGACGACGAGCGTGTAATCGTTGTGGGAATCATTGTGCATACTGCTATTGTTGGTTGTATCAATACCAGACCTAGCAAGTACATCAGTACCAGTTTTAGTACCGTTATCTGTGCTAGTGCCATCAGCTTTGACAATCTCAGTAAGCGTACCGCCTGTGTAGAACTGCCACTTCTCGGCCATAGCATCGTACAGCATATTGAAGTAAGGCATTTTTTCGTTCAGTGTGTTGTTCAGGAAGAACCTGAACCTGTCAGGCGGCAGACAGCAGATTTCATTGAAATAGTAGTGGTTAATGATTTTCTGGTTCAATGCTTCTCTCCATGCCTGCATATCACCGGCAGAATGGAGAAAAGACGGGAGCGGGTAATCTTTCATGCCAATGTCAAACCCATCGAGAGTAAGCAGTTTGCCCAGTTCAATGGTATACGTTGCCATTAGTCCTCACCCCCGTTATCATCTCCACCACGAGCACGCACATAAGAGATAGTAGAAGCATTTTTGCTGTACTTGTCACCGTCCGTGATATACGGCTGATTTGCCAGATGAACAGAAACGTTCAGGTCGAACATATCATTGATAAGTTTGCAAGCGTGTTTACGTTGGGACAGGCCAATGTAAGCCAGAGCATTTGCTTGCTGGTCAAATTGTTCAACTTCGTCAGTTACTCGCCGTTCACGTTTGAAGTCAGCCATGCCGATACCAAGGAAAGACAGGTACTCGTTGTACTTTGTAATCTTGATATCCTGCAACTGTCCAGCAACGAACGGAGCGTCAGTCCGTAGAACCATGAAACTGTTCGGGTCAAAAGTGCCTTTCATGCCGTAGATAACAGGCGTGTTTCCAGTGTATTTCTGATACACAGCCTGTGCAGTTTGTTTCTGCTTGGTATCAGTCAGAATCAGGACAGGGGTTTTCTGAGCACCAATGTTGACTTTGATAGTCTGGTCAATGTCGTACAAGTCCTGAGTGTATCGAATAGTGGTAAGAAAAGTAGGGTACATATCAGGAGTGTTTCTGATAAGTACGCAGTCTTTCATATCATACTCGGGAAAAGTTTCCACTGGGCTGATAGGCCGGATGTACATAGGTTCATTGTAGAAATTGATTCCACGAAGAGAACCATTCAGGCACATATAGCCACGGGTCGCATGGTTGAAGAAAACAGCCTTGCCATAGGTGAACAGGCAATACTCGAGATATCGTTCATTCACACTGTCGGGAAGCCCTTCCCACTTAAACATGGTACAGGCCAGAGATTTAAGGCGATAGTAGTAGTCAGCGTAAGCGGCATGGGATGCTTGTTTGTCTGCGAGTTCGTTATCGTAATTGTACATTTGAATCACCTCTTATCCGAATATTGAGCTGATTAACCAAGATAGGCCAGCAGTGGCAACTGCTCCAACAACGTATCCAACAGGGCCAGCAATAGCCGCACCTATTTGTCCACCGATTTGTGAACCGGCAATATTGATTGCAAGATTGGTTAAACCAGTTACTACCCAGTTTGTGACAACTGGCACAAGGTATTTTTGAACTACTGTGTTAGCAACTGTTGTTACCACTTGAACCAGAACATTTTTAGCCGCTTGCTCAATCGAGATATCGCCTTTCATAACACCGCCAATCGACTGGCACATAGTGTTGATGATTCCGGGCACTAAGTCTGCGGCAATCTGGTTAAGTTCTGTGCTTTGTGAATGAGAGCCGATGTAGGATGTAATAGCATTTGCCAGTGCATGAGAACCAAGTTCACACACATAGTCAATTGATTGGCGTTTGGTGACTTCCAAGAACTGACCAGCGGCTAGTTTTACGTCACCAGTAGTGAGAGCTGTGGTGACAGCTTGCCACCCGTTAGCAACAATTGTGTCAACATAGGAATCAAGCAGATTCAGAGTGTGAACACCAAGTTCGGAGTTCCTGTCAATTTTGGTAACGTCAACAATCCAGTCTTTCAGCTGTGACTTAGCTTGGTTAATCTCGTTTTGTGCGGCTTGTTGCCCAACGGAAATTGCATATTGGAGTAGGTTGTTGATTTTGTTTTCAACGTACCAGATGGAATTGTTTACAACGTCAGAGCAGAACTTATTAAGAACTCCGCTGAAATCGCCGGTTGTGAGAATATCAGCGGCATAACCAGCGGCATTTGTTTTGATGCCGTCTAACTGAGCTTTAACGTAGTCTTTAATAAGTTTTGCAAGTTCACTTGATGGGTCAACGTTCTTTGCGGCAATGATTCTATTAGCAATGCCATTAACAGTATCATTGAACTGAGATTCAGTAACAGTGCCGTCCTCAGATGCCGCACCCTGAATTACTTTGATATCAGCGTCAGTAACATAGGGGCTTTTGTGCATTTCAACTTGGCTGTAATGATTTTCAGTGTATGGGATACCCGGAAAGTCTTTGATGCTGTTAGGGTTTACACTGAACTCGTGACTAATTTTGCCGCCATCAAAGTTAGTGTAATCAGTGCGAGTAGCAGAAGTAAAGTAAATCTGGAAGTGAAGATGATAGCCAGTGGATTTACCTGTGTTTCCAACTGTACCAATCTGGTCGCCCTGTGAAACTTTTGTTCCTGTGGCAGGGCCAATTTTTTCCATGTGGGCATAGCGAGTATAGTAGCAGTTTCCGTCAGAATCAGTGGTATCATCGTGACGAATAAGAACTGTGTTGCCCCAAGAATCAGAAGAATAGCTTTGAACAACTGTGCCAGCTTTTACAGCGTAGATGGGTTTTCCAGCAATCTGGCCGGGCGTGCCAGTAGTAAGGTCAATGCCAGCGTGGGAAGCGCTGAATGCCGTAGTACAATACCACGTTCCGACACCAAGCGGGTGAAACCATTCATCGGTACTGTAAAAACCTGTAACGTTGTTTTGTGCATTACTGCCGCCAGTTCGAGGAGAACCAGCAGTCACTTTGATTGTGATATAGTCGTGATTGTTGGCAACAAAGTTGTTGGAAGTCAGCCACGGGTTCAGCTGTAACAGCGTTTGGACAGGAACACCGCACATCGTAGAAATCTGCTGGATATCATCCATCCAAGAACCAGTGTATTGTACCTTTAAGGTGGCGTAAACAGCGTTACTCGCAGTGGACGCAGTCTTAAATTCTTTTAGCGTTTCTGCCGCTGAGTTTGCCATACAATCACCACCTTACACAATCGCATTGTTTTGACTAAAGTTGCCGTATGTTGCTGTGTATGCCCAGAAGAACACACCGTTGTTGAATGCACGCTTGATAATGTCCATATCATCGTCAGGGAAGTTTCCGCTGGCGTTCAGGCCGTTTGTCTTGATGTAAGTCCAGCTGGCTCTTGCATGAAGGTTGATTGCTCTGTACTCGCTCTGTTTGTAGCCGTAAACGGTTAGGAATTTGTCAATTCGCTTTAAGATATCAAGTGGCGGTGTCTTGAATCCGTAAGATAGGGCAGTCTTTCTACCAGCAATGTAAATGTTGCTTTGCGCAACTCCACCAATTGCGGGAGCATTGTAATTTTCAGAAATAGCAGTTAGGTCTTGAGTTATTTCATCAATGCCAGCTTGAATTTGTCCTGTTTCACGGGCCGCATTAAGGACAGTGGATGCACCAGATATTCCTTGGCTAAGTGCGCTTCCTACATTTCCCTTTGCCCATGTCAGAGGGTTTGCTAAATCTACGCCAGCACCAATGACTTGTAAGGCACCACCAGCACCGCTTAACGCTCCTTGATAGAGATTGTAACGCCTATTTTCTTTATTGCGCTGTACCATAATTGAATTTGACGCATTGTGCAAGTTGTAATCATTCTTGTACTGATTATATCCCCACTGACTTTCTGGGATTGAAACAGCCATGGAGATAGATGCAATGTTTGTATTGCTGTAATTGGTGATAATGAAACCGACTAAACCGGAAGTATCATCAACTACGATTTTACCATTGATGTTTGCACCAGTGATGTATTCAGGATTGAACTCAATTTCTTGTCCCATCATCTGAGCATAAGCGGTAAGAAAAGCACCGGACAGAAGTTTCTTGTTCACGGGTGTATAGCTTACGCCGTTTGCATCAATGTGAGATGGGTGTTTTGCATAAGCGATAGTTGCATCGTGGTTTGCGGGCCATTGCTGTATTTTGGTTACAGCTGTTGCTGTGCCATTCTTGACATATCCGTTGAGTAAGTTTGTAAGAGAAGCATTGTCATACTTTTTTCTTACAGCCCCAGCACCAGAGATAAGGCCGTTCAAATCGACTGGCGGCAGTGGATTTCCGGCATAATCAGTGGTGGCAAACACTGTAACCCAGTCGGGTTTCAAGTCCTGACTGCCAACCTGATAATAGCCGCCATTACCTGTACCGCTGAAATCTTCTGGAACAATATTGTCTCCGGCTACATCGGTATCACTGTGGCATCTATCAACATAGCTGTCATAGTATGTGATATCAAAGAACCAAGTCTGGATAACGTCTGTGCTGACGTACAGTCTTACAGAGCTGTTACTTGCCCACTCGATTCTATCGATAAAGGCATAGAACCATTTATTGGTGAAGTTGTTGTTCTGGTACATGATGTAGTTGCAGTTATAAAGCAAGTCCACTTCGCCGTCCACAACAATAGTGTTATTCTTTTTAATGTATTGGAAGTTCTCGTAGGTTTTAATCGTCTTACCTAAGAAATAGGCAGTCTGTGCTTCTCGATTGGGAAACCACAGTGTGTTCCTGTAATCACTCTCAAGCGGAGTGTCGAGTAGCCTTAAAGCTGTAGTTGGTGTAAACATAATTTTGTACCTCTCTTGCCCCTGTCCCGCCCTCACTGGTCTAAAGCTCAACCAGCTACCGTAAGAGAGAAAATTATGGAGCAGTTACGTTATGAAGAATTACTCTTCGGTGAATGCCCACGCATTGGCAAACGGACTGCAAGCCATAGTCTCCCAGTGATGCAGGAAGTAGGTGCGGCTCAGAGTGCTTGCGTTGTACGGGGTTTCGGCCATCTGGAAGCGGTTGTCATGGGTGCGCAGGAAGGTGTTGTCTGCAATGATAGCCAGCGTCTTAGCGGCATCACCAGTATCACCAAAGCTGTCAACCATAACCTGACGGCCAAGGAACTCAGCCTTGCTCATGTTGAACGCCTTTGCCAGAACTTCAACGTCGGTGAAGGCGGCCACGTCAGCACGAACCAGAACACTGATACGGTCAGGAGAAGTCCAAGTAGTCAGGGGAGTTGCGTTTGCAATGCCCTGAGCGGTAGCCATCTTCTGATAGCAGTTGTATTTGGACGAGGGGAACTGGAACTGGAGATACTTGGCCCGAAGGTCGGTAATCAGAGTTTCAGCGAAAGCACGGTGGTCAGCACTAGCGGCCAGAGAGGTCTTGTTGACATTGCCATCATTGATAGCCTGTCCAACGACACCTTTCATCAGCTTGAACTCGTCGATGTTGTCACCGCTGGTCAGGGTGTTCAGAATCATCGAGACGAAGTTGTTGAAGGTGTCAGCGTTGGTGAAAGCACCAGCCAGAACAGCGTCATAGACAGTAACCTTGTACTTGTCCTGACGGTTACGGCGGTAATACACCGTCTTAACATCAGGTGAAGCAGGGGACAGAACGTCACTCATTGCAGAGCTGTCGTAGGGAGTGGCGATAGCAGGGTTCGCAATGCTGTCCTGCACGTCAGTACCATAGGGGATATCAACGCCCTTAAAGATGCGCAGGGGGTTGTCGTAGGTCATGTTGTGCGCTTCCTGAAACAGAATGCGGTTCACCAGTCCATTGATGAACTCATTCATAAAGGGAGTGCACTGCATGATAGCGCCGCCAGTTGCCTGAAGGGTGGCGTTGGTGGCGAGAGGGATGTTATCTTTCAGAGTGGAACTTGTCTCAATGACAGCGTTCACAATGTCGATAGCAGTTGCCATAGTTTGTCACTATCCTTTCTAAATCTTTAACCTTTGAGGTTCAATCGGCCATTGGTAAACAGGCGGTTGATGGGGTCTTTGTCCTCTTCGGGACGCACGCCCTGCTTTAACTGTTCCTCGGGAACAGTAACACGCAGAAAAAGATTCATGTTATCCTCTTTTAACTTCGCATTTTTAGCAGTGAGGTCATCCACACTGCGTAGAGCGGTCGCTTTTGCGGCAACCTCTTCGCTGAAACCAGTGGTAAGTTCTGCCAAGATGTTGGTTACTTCGCCTTGGTCGGCGTTATCGCCCAAGTGCTTGATAAGCTCCTGTGTCTTGGCGTTGAAATCGGCAAGCTCCATAATTTGCTCCTTTCAATTATTTATTGTTTGTGCGGTAGTCCCATCGTGACTTTCCCTCTCTTACATCCACATGAACAAAGGTGTCATAAATACCAAGTCCAAGTGAATTAGGGTATTTAGAATTAAGCCACGAATACAGCTTGAGCGGCGATACACCGGTAATATAAATATCAGCGGCATTGCCAAACATATGCTGAGATTTAGGACTGGAATTTTTGAGCGAACTGTTGTAAGCTACTGTGCGGTATCCTGAGTTGATAATGAGTGGTTTGTTGTAGTGGTTGCGGATGATTTCAAGTAATTCGAGAAGTGCTTTGTTTAGCACAATGACACGGGATAAGTCAGAACAGCGGAACTCGTGCGCTTTGAAGTGGGGAGACAACTGTTCATCAGGGTTGAGGGTGTAGTCGAAAACATAATATTGCGCTAACTTCATATTATCACCCGGTTTTTGACCATACAGTTGTATTTATAGCACGGCCTGTAAGGGTTGATAAAGTTACATGACCAGCGCTGACCCACGTTCCACCTAAATATGTAGAAGGGTTAGTATTGCTTCCTGTAAAAAGAAAACATTCTGTATAAAAACTTGGGCCAGTTGGGCCTTGTGGGCCTTGCGGGCCAATATCACCCTTTACGCCCTGTTCACCCTGTGGGCCTGGCTCGCCCTGTAAACCTCTCGGGCCAACTGGGCCAACTTCACCTTGCGGGCCAACTTCACCTTGCGGGCCAACAGGGCCAACTGGGCCTTGTACACCTCGCGGGCCTTGCGGGCCAGTTTCGCCCTGTATCCCTCTCGGGCCTACTGGGCCAACTTCACCTTGCGGGCCAGTGTCTCCCTTAGGGCCGGGGTCGCCTTTCGGGCCTTGAATGCCCTGTGGGCCATTGTTGCCCTGAACACCTCGTGGGCCTTGTGGGCCAATCGGGCCAACTTCACCCTGTGGCCCTTGCGGGCCAGCCGGGCCTTGTACACCTTGCGGGCCTTGTGGGCCAGCCGGGCCGGGCAGACCAATGAAATTACCGTCTCGGATACCCTGTAACAGGTCATTCAGTGCAGATTGTGCTTTAATTGCTGATTCGTTCGCAATCTTGGCGGCGGCTTTCGCCGCTTCTGCTTCTGCATTGATTTCCTCAACCAGCTGAACCCAAGCAGGAGACGCTGGTTCAGGGGTCGAGCCGTCCTCAATGCCGGAGTTTTCGCTCACAACATAGGGGATATCAGCTGTGGTCAATGCGCACCTACCGTCAGTGCCCTCAATCGTGATAACGCCACCAGCAGTGGTGGCAGTAATCAGAGCAGGAACATTGACATAATCATGCACAAACAGCTGTGCAGGCGGGTCTTGATTATTTGCTGTGTGAAAGAAGGCTCTTACAGTGAGGTTTTGCCATACCTTAGAGCGAACAATGTGTAGACGGTAAATGTTTGCGTTCTTCTCATAGCCAAAGTAAATTGTGTTGTGCCATTCGGTGGGAAAGATTCTCACACCGCCGTTGTCAGAAAGCAGTAATTCAACGTCAATCATTGTTCTCACCTTCTTTCTTATTCAGCGCAGACAGGAACGGTGCAACCAGTTTCACCAAGTCTGGGTTAATCTGGCCCAGATTTTCGAGAACAGAAATAGCTTCCGTGACGATAATCAAAGTGCAGATAGTTGCGGCGGCAGGGAAATTGAATCCTATATCCACATAATCCATTGCATAGTCAGCGAGATAGCCGAACGCAATGAACAGGATAAAACTGGCTTTCTTGTAAATTCCTTCCCTTGCCTTTGTGGAGTTCAACTCTTTGTTTTTGACAGCTTTCAACACGCCGGTGAAAACGTCAATCACCATAAAGGCCAGAGCGAGTTTTACTTCCACTGGAACGGAATAGACGGCATTCATAAGCTCACCCCCTTTCCGGTCTAGCTTCTATAATTATTATACCATAGGAGCTTGAAAAAAGGAAGTAGGTATGATATAATTATTTTAGAGAGAAAAAATGTTCCACATGGAACAATTAGGAATGATTCCTAAAAGGAGCTGAGAAAATGGGTGACTTCTACGATGGTACAAAGCTACTGTCTTTGATGGACACAAACGGCAACAAGCCAGAAATCTATATGTGTACCACAAACCGCTCTGGTGGTAAGACAACATGGTTTAACCGATACTGCGTCAAGCGCTTTATCAACTACAAAGAGAAGTTCATGTTGCTATACAGATTCAACTATGAGCTTGACGGATGCGCTGACAAATTCTTTAAGGATATCGGCGTTCTGTTCTATCAGGGGCACGCAATGACTTCTCAGCGCAGAGCCGCTGGCATTTACCATGAACTGTTCCTCGATGGTGTTCCTTGTGGTTATGCTGTCAGTATCAATGCGGCAGACCAGATTAAGAAGTATTCTCATTTCTTCTCCGATACTAGCCGAATGCTAATGGACGAGTTCCAGAGCGAGACAAACCATTACTGCGCAGATGAAGTAAAAAAGTTCAGGTCAATCCATACGTCTGTTGCACGTGGACAGGGCGCACAATCTCGGTATGTGCCTGTCTATATGCTGTCTAACCCTGTAACTCTGCTGAACCCTTACTACGTTGCAATGAATATCAGCTCCCGCTTAAATGACAACGTAAACTTTCTGCGTGGCGTTGGTTGGGTTCTGGAACAGGGATATGTTGATGCCGCTTCCAAAGCACAAGCTGAATCTGCATTCAACAGCGCTTTCAGCGGTGATACATACGATGTGTATTTGACACAGGCCGTGTATCTGAATGACAGTTCTGCATTCATCGAACGCCCTTCTGGTGCTTCTCGCTACTTGGGCACTATCCGATACATGAACAAGGAATACGGCCTGAGAGAGTTTCCCGACACAGGTGTTATTTACTGTGATGATAAACCAGACTTGACATACAAGTTCAAACTGGCTGTCACCACTGATGACCATAGAGTGAACTACGTTATGTTGAATGCGTACAAAATGTTCACAGACCAAATGCGATATTTCTTTGACCGTGGCGCTTTTCGGTTTAAGAATCTGCAATGTAAAGAAGTTATCTTGAAAGCGCTGTCCTACTGAGCTTATCCCTCTGAGACAGTACCACCGATACAGGCGGGTTTTGCAACGGCGATGAACCGTCCGCTATGTAGTTTCGTATCTGCAATGCGCTTTGGTGCACCTCAGAGACAGGATATAGAAAACCCCTCTTGCCGTTCCGCTAGGTTCGACTTGAGGGGTTTGTTTTATTTCATCACTATCAAAGCCGCTTCTACCGGTTCGGCTAGTGTTCTATCATTAAAGATATCCATTTCACCTGTCCCCGGCTTTATTACATGAACATTGTCAAATGAATCTGCCCGAATGACCATGTATAAAACGCCGTTAATATAGCACACGTCAGTTGGAACCAATGTGCCTAAAGGAACAAGATTCTTTTCTTTCTCTTGATAACTAATTTGCATATTACCACCTCATTGCCAGCAGAGCCGCAAGAACCAGTAGTGCGTCACAAATGTATACTGACTTATCAAGTTTACACTTGTCTCTGTATACAGTAATGTAAATCGAATAAGATGCCGCAATAGCAAATACAATAACACCACTCACTTTTCCTTCTCCTTTTCTTTGGTGTACCACAGTATGAAACCAGAACCAGCAATAATAGCTGTAAACGTCTTGTTGGTGTCAACGTGATACATGAACACTTTTGACCTCAGCATATCATTGGACAGAGATGAAACTTTGATTGCACCATCGTTGATGCCCGGCAGATGCACATACTCTCTGTTCAGCGAATAGGCAACGTACATGAGGGAATCTTTAGACAAGCATTTCCTGTCATAGTTCTCGCCGGGTATGCGGATTAACAGGTGCTTCTTTTTGAGTTTTTCTTCTGCCGCCCCTTTTGCATCTGGGATAACCCCGTTACCCATTCTGAGTTCCCCCTTGCTGTAGGCACTCACCGTTCTTGATGGCCGTAATACGGTGGAAAATGTACCAGTCCTCTGGTTCGGGCTGATAGTGCTTGATGTGGTATTTGCAACCAACGCAGTCACAGCCACCTGTACGCTGGTCATAGGAATGGTCACAGATTTTGTGTAAGTCTTTCATGTTACTCACCTCTTCAAAATAATAATGACCTTATCAAATGCGTATTGCGTAACTCTAGCCTGATTAGCCTGTATAGCCGAAAACACACTAACAATAGCTTTATCATATCGCCGCCACTTATCACGCTCACCAAACCTGAACGTAATAAACTCTTCATCACCATCGTACTTGAGTTCTACTTCTGTGTGCTCGTCAATGTCACACCACGCATACCAAAGTTCCTCTAGTGTAATCATCTTACGCACTCCCTCACTTGGATTCTTACTTTATCTTTACGAACCTCAAACGTGCTAACATGAAGGTTTCTGAACTGGTTCTTCATGGGGTCAAACCTTCCACGATACAGAAGCGTGAAGAAACTCCACAGCTCAAACTCGGTTTTACACCCACAGTTCTGGCAGGACAGGTAAAACTCTTTAATAGTCATTTGAAATGCACCTCACAATCCATAATACAACCGGTAAAATCAAGTTCTTTAATCCAAAGGGTTGCTACCTGAGCGCCTTTGTATGACTTGGGAATATCAGGCCACCTGCAACCAGCACGAATTAAACCGGAACTGCTGTATAAATCGAACCGTGCATCTCCTGCAAAGAATAAGGTTGCATACAGGTCTTTAAGACTTGAAAATTTTCTTGTCATTGTATCACCTCATTGTAAATCAATACTGATTTTATTATCAGCACTATTATAGCTAAACGTAACAACTCTAAAATCGCCAAAGTCCTTTATTGCATCTTCGTAATATGAATAGTTATAGGTTCTATGTGCGTAATCATCATGGATTTCAACAGCTGTAAAGGGTGTCCAATCTTTAAAAGCGCTCCACAATTCAGCTAGTGTCATTATATCACCTCATTGTAAAATCAGTGTCAACCAGCAACACACCACCTTTGATTCTTCTTGGCAATAGTTTACCGGGAACTGTCAAGCCTGTCTTAAAATCTTTGAATGTTCTTGTCTTACTGAGAAATGCAATCTCTTCTGGTGTCAGCTTTGATTCTGCTAACGTCTGTTCCTCGTTTCTGGGGTTCACTCCGCTTTCAATATCATCTGCAACCTTGCTGTCAAAGGATTCTGCGAACAAGTCTTTGCATTTCTTGGGCATACCAGCACACTTGATATTATAGTAAGGGTTCTCGATTGCTTCCAAGTCCTCGGCAACAACGTGCTCAATATATGTCTTTTGCCGTACAAACCACCCAATGTCCCAGCTAGATTCTAGCTTCCAACAGCAGAAATTAGATGGGTGCACTATTATGCCTTTTAACTGCTCAGGCGGCAAGTCACAGTGTATACTGTCTGTGTCGGCATAGATGAATCCGGGCTTGTCTTTTCCGTAATAATTTTGTTGAGCCGCACGAATGGTAAAGTTGCGGGCATAGCTAGTGATAGCTGAACCAACTGGAATGTATCCGGGTTTTTTGTCATTTTCGTCCACCTCATAGAATCCAACAGAACCATCATCTTTTTCAAACGCAACCTTGAAAGAGCTGTTCATGCTAGATGCCATTTTTCCGTATAAGTTGTTTAGAAATAGTTTTGCAAGTTGTCTCATAGCGCCTTTGCTTGTCTTTTTGATTGCGGCATACTTATCAATGTATTCGTCAAATAGGCCAATAGTTGAATCGAACTCGCAGTAATCAAGCAGTTCATAATCAACTAGATTGTAGTGTTCACGCAATAGAATGAAATCTGTCTGGGTTAAGGTCAGCTCAACTCTAGTATCGTGCAAGTTGCCGTCAATGTCATAATACTCTGAGCGGGGAATGCCGTCTTTACCTACAATATCTGAGCTTTCCAATGCTTCTGTGCCCTTGTACATCCAAGAGCCTTTAATTTGTACAAAGGGTAGCTTTCCGGGTTTCAGATAGAACCTGGTCTTAATACGGAAGAAATAAAACTTTCCGTAGTCCCATAGCTTTTTAGGCTTTTCTGTTGGCTGAAACCAGAATGGGTCATATTTGATAGGGCAATTGTATGCGTCCCAGATATCACCTTCGTTTGCTTCAACGTGGATGAACTTAGGTTTACCAATAGGATAATCTGAGCCAGATTCGGAGTGCATTACAGACGGATACAGGCTATTAACATCTGCCGTCACACCATCTCTGTACTCCTTGCACTCTTTGCCCTTAACCAGATAGCACCAGCCGCCTTTATATGACTTGTGAATCCATTCACCGGCTGTGCTTGAGCCGTAAACTTCTGGGTCAAGTGGTATCTTGTATAGGTCTGGGAACAATGTGCTGTAATCGTCTCCAACTGTGTGCCCCTTCTTGAACTCGTCAAGACAGCACGAACCAATCGTCAATTTCTTGTGCCCTTCTGAGAACATAAACTCAAGTGCTTCTTTGATAACTAGAACGTCATTTGCAATGTACTTGAGTTCTTCAGGAGTAATGGGACAGCCAGCGTACCTGTGCCCCTTGTATTCCATATCTAGTTTCTGGTGCTTAGTCTTGAAACTGATACCAATTTGTTTCAAGCTGAACGGCAGTAGTTTAAGGCTGTCTTTGAGTTCAATGTAGTGCCCGTTTACTTTGATTGTCATTGAGTACCATTGCCCCATATCTGAGATAACGTATTTGAACGACCTGTCAGGCATTTCCCAGTTCTTTTTGAACTTGCCACCTTGCTGGTCTGGGAGCGGGTCAAAGGCTTGTTTAAATTTGAGGTCATAGAGTAGGTACGACAACCAGAAGTTGCCATCGAATTTGAGGTTGTGGAAGTATACCACAATGTTCTCGTCCAGTGATACATAATAGTCATACAGCTCACCGATTGAATGGAAAACCATAACGTTCTCTGTCCACAGTTCAACACTAGCGGCGCTCCACACTTCGGTTGCTGTCTGTTGTCTCGTATTCTCTTCAACTGTTGTCTCAAAGTCAGCACTGAAAGTTCGCCACTTTTCGGAACGTGACATTAGATATCATTCCTCATTATCGTTATAGTTGAACTGCCCTTCAATAACGTCTTGCATATCGCTCATTCGATGCCTTATAATTCCGGGTTGCCTATCACTGGGCATAAAAATTTTGAGCACAGTTTGCAATGCGCTTGCGGCGTTTCCAGCATACCCAATAGCGGCCACAATAGACGCTTCTTGCAACTCAGTGTAGTTATCATTTATGCGCTGTGCAACTGCCTGTACACCTTCTCTAGCAACTAGAGCTTGCAAAGCCGCTCTCATTTCATAGATATTCTGGCGGTTCTCTTCCACCATCTTTTCTTTGCCATATTCTCTATCTCCCCTGTAATCAGGTGCATCCCAATTAACGTGCATGGTTTGCCACCACGATTCATCAACCGCCGTAGTCGGAGATTGTACAATATCAGTTAAGAACTGTTCAAATTCTCCGTATGCCCTTAAATCAACAAAGGACTGTGCAACAGTTTCAGCTGTGTTGTCAAGCATAACTTGTTCTTGACTAGCTGGCTTTGCTGTTACCCTGTAAATTGGACTACTAGCATAACTGGCATAGCGTTCAATTGCTTTTTCACCAGAAATCGGGATGCCCTCTGCATTTTCAGCGTAAACGTAATCTTGAACCTTCTGAGGGTCACTGGCAATCTGTCGCATTCTCTGAACATCACGCAGACGGTACTTGTCAAGCTCAATCAACCGCTGTATCTGTGGTGTAACTTCTGCTGTGCCGCCCTCTGCACGCACTTCCTGTATATACTGGTTCACCTTCAACAGCAAATGCTGTTTGGCCTGTGCCAGCTCTCTTGCGTGCATAGCGGCTACTTGTTGGCGATGATTCATAATTTGTTCATCTCCCTTATAAAATAATCCCGGCCAGTGAATTGGCCACCAGCCGGGAAAATGTAAGTGATTTTATATCAGAAGAACTTAACCTTTCTTCTTGATTTATTGTTCATCTGGCTGATTAACCGACAACCACGCAGTCGATGTAATCACGACCGTTCTTGGACGTACCAGTGGTGACCTGAATCTCGTGGAACTCTTCACCGAACTGGGCGAACATTGCGACAGCGCTCTCAAAGGAGCGGCAGAACGTTGCAGAGTTGGTGCAGTAGGCAGAGCCGTCAGCAGTAGTCAGTGCCAGCAGTTTCATCTCCTTGCCGTCCTTGTCAGGCTCAGTGTACAGAACCCACTTGTCCAGCGTGATGGTCTGACCCTTGATATCGGTCAGCTTCTTGCGCTCAGGGGACTGAACCAGCTTGTACAGGTCAAAGGAAGATGCAACGTTAGCGGACTTGGTGATGATATTCATAGTGATACTCCTTACTTGTTATGTGTTTGTTGGGCGGGTGGTCTTACTGTGCGTTCTCGTCAGACTTCTTCTGGCGCTTGCCGAACTGTGCCGCTTCCTCGGGGGTGATATCGGTTTCCTCGATAACATCAGCGTTCTCGAACCACTGGGCGGCAGTCATGCCATAGGTCTTGACCTTGCAAGCCATAGCAGTAACGGCAACCGGGTTGAACTCGTCATTTTCCCAGACCTTCTGAACGGCCTTGAGTGCGGCAGAGTTGTCAGCAAATGCACCCTCAAGAGTGGCAGTCATATCAACCACTTCAAAGGTGTTCAGGTTGACGGCCTTGACAGTAGCGGTAGTGACGATGGAACGGCGAGTGATAGAATACTTACGCATGATGAATACTCCTTTGTTTTGTGTTGTGTTGAAGCGTCTAAATTAGGAGATGGAAATTATCTCCCACACTTATTGTACCATATCTGGGTACAGATTAACATGGACTTTTGTTGCAGTCGGGATAGAGATTTTATACGTCCGGTTTATGGGACTTTTCGATAAGATTGTCAAAAATTTAACAATCGGGTACTCCCAACTAAGGCGGGACTTTTAACAGTTTCAACATAGTTTTCAACATCACCTTTCTCGTGGTAATTCCCACGTTAGTACCCTGTACCATAGTACAGGATACCGGCCTAGGAATTACAAAGCAAACAGGAGTTCAGCTTTGCGATAGGTAAAGTGCTCAAGCGGGTAATTTGTACCAGACTTGACCAGCCAGATGGGCAAACCCTCTTCCAGCAGATAGGTCATAGCGTCAGTCGGCGTTTTGAAACGATTCTCGATATCAGGATAGAACGCCACATCCGGGTCATCAAAAACCCTTGTGTCCATAGTGTAATAGGTGCTCTGGAGCTGTTCAGCAGAATACTGAACCAGCAGATACCGATACACCCGGTGTGCCAACTGGGAAGCAGTCAAGCGTGCACTCATTTTGCAGAATCCCCCTTTGCATCCATGTAGCCGGACAAGTACTGCAAAGTCTCGTCCAAATCCTTTGCCGAATTTGTCGGAACATCGGCCTTGACAACAGAGCGTGCAAGAGACAACGCATTGTATAACTGAACCAGTTCAGCAGGTTTGTAGTTCTTGAGATACAACCTAATCATATCACAGCCATCCTTTCAAAGTTGCGTACAGGTACAGGCCAAAGCATACAGCAACAGCCGCTAAAATAGGTGCGATACACTGGAAATGATACAGAGACATTTTTCATGCCCTCACTTTCTCGTGGTAGTTCCCACGTTAGTACCCTGTACAGAGGTACAGGATACCGGCCTAGGAATTACAATATCTCACAAATCAACATTAACGCACAGCTCGTTAAACTCTTCAATGAACGTAAAATCAACTACACGCAGTTTGAACACACTCAACGGCATTTTCATAAACAAGCCATTAAACACTTCTGCTGCAAACGGACCTTCATCCTGTGCGTTGATATTAGTAACTATTACAAGAGTGCTGGACTTTAAGTTCTTAAACATACGAAACAAAGTTCCAATATTCATATAGTACACCTCTTCAATATACATTATCGTGGTAGTTCCCACATTAGTACCCTGTACAGAGGTACAGGATACCGGCCTAGGAATTACAACGGAGTGATAGAATATGACCAGCATTCTATACCATGTTTATCCATATTCCGGTACATTGCATCTGCCGCCGCTAAAGCCCGGCGGTGGGTTGAATACTGCCGCTCAACAACCTTAATTCTATTCTCAGGCAAAGTGCCATGAGTAAAGAACTCAATTTTATACCATCTCATATAGTACACCTCTACAATGATACTTTGACTGAATACTGTGATAACGACTTGCCATCATCAGATAACAGGTTGTCGTCCTGTTATGACCGGGATATACCCGGTTTCGGCTTAATAGTGGAAGTGTTTGCCGTACTGCTGATACCCATTCCAGAAGTCCATAATGACATTAGTATTAAGCACCTCAGCCAACGGAGACTCATTTGCCCATGCTTCTTTGCATTCAAAGTAATAGTTGCACCCAAAGAGCTCATGCGTAAACCGATTAACGTGTCGGGTCGTGGTACGACTGTACGCCGGGTTGAATACCACATTAGTTACCCAATGATAAATACCGCCTTTTTCCATGCGAACCGTCTCAAGAATGCAGGACCGGTAACTGTACAGCCGAATTGCAACCAAAGGTTCACATTTGTTGTACACAAACTCAACGTGTGCCTGTGCAGACGGCATAGAACGCAGACGATAATTCATAGTAGTCATAATAGTACATCTCCTCAATGTTACTTGTGTTCGTGGATATCCCCACGTTAGAACCCTCAACAGGGTTGAGAGTTCCGGCCTGTGGATATCAGTAGCAAACAACGTTCTTGAACTTCACGTCAAAGTCATCCGTACCATCACCATGCAGTTCACTGACATTGCCGCAACAAACCAGCCTGTTGTCACCATCTCTCAAATACCAACGAGAACCGCTAAACTCAATGTGGTCGCCCCACACGGAGCACACATAATTCCAACGGCGGTCGCCCCATTCATTGGTACAGTCAAGGTACATCTCAATTTTAACAGTCTTTTTCATGGTAACATCTCCTCAATGTTTCTCTTGTGATTCAATTTGTGGTTTCTTTCCACCTATATTGTATCACATTTCTTGTTGTTTGTCAAGGGTTTTCTTTGAACCTCTGTTTTGGACTTCTCTTTGCCATTCCATCTGGTTCTCTGTTGTTCCCTCTTTCATTGTCTATATTATACCACCGTTGCGGTACAATGTCAACAGGTAATTTCTTCCAGTGTTGTTCCTTGTCGTTGTAACAACACTGTATAGTTGTACAACGTACAGGTGTGCTCCATGGGGGAGTACAAAACTTTTTTCGCTGTATTCGTAACG
>OBCQ01000148.1_pt1 | contig 20004 bp, 5 predicted proteins | sample 1517991 | NCBI WGS metagenome assembly OBCQ01 (sample SAMN03418263, study PRJEB22391) | human gut metagenome | biome: human-gut; feature: organic feature; material: feces | host: Homo sapiens | place: Tanzania | collected 2013-01
CAGATTGGCCGAAGAGTAGCCAAGGAGAAGGAGAAGTGGAAAGCCCAGGCAGATGCGGCTGCAAAAGCGAAGCAGAAAGACAAGAAGGCTGCTGCCAATAAACAGAAACAAAACAAAACCAATGCCGCATTGGGCAAGGGTAACAATTTTGGCTTATGAGCAATATAATTGACAAGATGTATGATGACCTTAAAGCGAAGGGTTATCTGAGCAAGGATCGCGACACATTCAATAAGTTCTTCTTCGCTCCCGGTGAGACGGGATATCAGAACCGTAAGAAGTTATATGATGACCTTCACAGCAAGGGATATCTTCAGTCATCTTCTTATGAGGATTTCGCCCAAAGAATCGGCTTGCATTCGGTTAGGCCTTCACAGACGGCTTCGCGCCAGCAGAATGTCGCTCAGCAAGCCAATAATAGAGCTTCGGCTCAGGCGGCTGCGGCCAAGAGCGCACCAACCAAAAAACGTCCTTGGCAGCCCGGTCAAGGTGCGGCCAATGACACTGAAGGGTATCAGCCTACTGCATGGAATTCCCTCGTTGCACGTCAGCAACAGCAATATCAGAGTGGGCGTGCGCCCCGAATGGAGGAGGTTGTCGGTCAGAATTTCGCAAGAACGAAGAAGGTACGCGGACAGCGAGTTGACAGAAAGAATGAATCTTATGTGTACGAGACTCCAGTCCATGAGGTTGGATGGGATGAGGGTGAACCTCGCGTGAACAAGCCTCACGAACTTAGTGATAGGTATGAGAATGCCTTCGAGAATCCGATTCTTCGCAGAACTGACGAGATTGAGAATGGTGGCAGACAATATGAGCGTGAGCGGAATCTTGCCACACGTGAACGTTTGGCTACAGATGTATATGAGTCTATGCTGGAAGGGTTGGACAATGCCCCTTCACTTGAGGATTGGAAGCGAATCATGGTGGATGATTCAGATGAAGCCAAGAATATTCGTAAGAAGATAGCAGATGCAGCTGATAAGGCTGGATGCACGGATGCGGCCAACCTTATCCGTTATATCGAAGACGTGAATATCCCTGAAGCATTGCCTCAACATGGATATTCGGCTGAAGATATCCAAGGCCAGATGCGTTACTTGGATCAGGAACGTGCCATCAGGTCGGGGTTTTATCGCAGTCAGTTCGATGACATTGACGATAGGATAGCCCATATCGATGAGATGCAGGATAAGTTGTCGAAGGATGCCTCAAGGCATTACAACGGAGGTGTGGCTGGAGCATTCGCAGCACCCGGTGTGCCCAACATGGGCGAGGTCTATGGCCACTACTACGGTGATCCTTACCTAAATGCAGCCAAGAGAAGTCTTGAAGATGCCAAGTCGATTTTGGATGAATCAGATAGACATGGCAATACCTCATTCGTTGGTGGCGCGTTTAGAGGATTCGGCAATAAGTTGTTCGATGTACGTACATGGGACATGGGCATTACTGAGATTGGTAACGGTCTACACCTTAAGGATGTACTTGAGAAGGCTGACAGAGGCGAACGTCTTACACCATCAGAAGATGAACTGCTCAAGGCTAAGGTGACCGAGATGGCCGTCAATGCTTATTTCGGTAGCTATTTAGGCCGTGGGTATAAGGCAGGACAAGTGACAGCACAGTCGCTCCCCTTTATGCTGGAGATGATGATCAATCCTCTCTCTGCTACGGGTAAATCAGCGCAAGCCATGTTGACGAGATATGCCATCAAGAAGTTCGGTTTGAAGCTGACCAAAGAAGCTGGCGAAGGTGCTGCCGAGAAGATACTACAGGGGGGAATCAGCGAAACGGCCAAGGCTGTAATCAATAAAAGTCTCAGCGGTGAGGCAAGAATAATTGCGGCCAAGGCTCTTGCAAGCAGGGCTGGCGCACGCATTGGTGGTGATGTCATTGGTGCAGCCTCCATGACAGCAACGACTGGTCAAGGTCATGTGGTGGCAGACCTGCTCAACCGCACGACTGGGAAAGTGAATTTCAAGACGAACGATGAGGGTAAAGTGGTTTATGCCGGGCATGACGCTCCTGAAGAGAGTAATATTCTCAAGGCTTACGCCAAGTCTTTCGGCAGTCAGTTCATAGAAAACCATTCTGAGTTCATGGGTGACTATTTCCCCTACATTGGTGCGATATTCAGCCGTGGGCTTGACAAGATTGGAGGTAAGTATATGGTCAAAGGCTTTTCCGCCTTCAAGAATCGTTCTGCGTCCGCTGTAATGAGACTTCCCTTCGCTCCGATGGCTGCTGACTTTATCCGTAATGCAAGCAAGTCAAAATGGGCGAAAATCATTAAGGGGATACAAAAACGTGTTCACTGGAACGGCCCGCTTAACGAATATCTGGAAGAGGTTGCTGGCAATATTGAGAATGCCATCCTCGTAGGGGACAACGATTTCTCCACTGAGGAGGGACGCGGTGTGTTCAACCTGAGCGATAATATTGATACCTTCCTTGGTGTCAGCCTGATGTCGGGTGCGATGTTGGTTTCCTCTGCTGCTGGTTATCGCACACCAGCCTATCGTGCTCGCAAGATGGTTGAGAATGCTGATGCTAGGGGTGAGAAACTTCTGGGTGGCAGTCTGTGGGGGAAATTCAAATCTTCGTTCGATGCGGCTCAGAGCGAGCAGGACAAGCAGGTGATTCTTACTTCATTGCTTCAGAATAGTAGTCTTACCAACGAAGGGCGTAGGGCTGCGCTGCAATATGCAAGTGGCAAGCAGTTTCAGCAGGCTGTGGCTGACGGCACCTTCCGCGAGATGGAGGAAGATGCAGAGAAGGGCAATGAAGTTGAGCGTGCTTGCCGTGCTGAATATGCGGAGGGGCAGAACATTGATTCTGTGGAGGAGATGCGTGATGCCAAGACGAGGTATAACGTGTTGCTCCGCGAAGCTCTTTCCGTTGAACCTAACGCTGAGATGTATTCTGATCCTCAGTTCTATGAGCAGTCAAACCCTAATGCTACTCCTGAACAGAAGGCCGCCATGCGTGCTTATGCTGAAGCCAAGGCTCAATATGAGGGTGTGGCCGACCGAATCAAGACGGACATGGCCGACCAACAGAGGAAGGCCAACGAGCAGGTCGAGAGGTTCAAGAATCAGACTGACGGATTGATCACTAGGGTCAGATTGAGGGGCAGCGATGCGGAGTTCTACGTGACCAGCGGCCACATATTCCTGAACGATGACGGCACCATCAATGATGCAGCCACTAGCAGTAACCTTACTATCGTTGATGGTGAGGGTAATCAGCGATTCATCTCACGTGGTGATATCGTTGATGTGCTCGCGCAGAACACCCCGGAGGAGACCCTTGAGCAGCTTAACGATATTATCATGAATGAAGCCAAGGCGAAGGCCGATCTCATTGACGGCAAATTGTCCTTCCGTGCTGGCGATACGTTTACCATCCTCAACAACGAAGGTCAGGAGCAGAAGGTGACCATTGCGCAAGACCCGTCAACGATGGCCATGTCTGCCGTCATTGAGGGTGAGCAAGCCGCTGTACCTCTTACGGAGGATTCCATGGCCAAGTTGCAGCAGATGTCTGATGCTTATCAGGAGTCTCGATTCGGCAAGTATAGGCAAGAACAGGAGGATGCTGTTGCCAATGCTGAGAACGAGGCCACGCAAGAGGGTGCTGCTCCTGCTTCACCTACTTCAGCACAAGAGGAGACCAGTGCGCCTACCGAAGGCCGTTCATATGGATATGGAGAGAGCATAAGCTACGTGGATGGTGAAGGCCATACGCAGGAGGGTGTTGTCCATGGGAAGACTCCCGAAGGTACGTATGAGGTTGAATTTGACAATCCCCCTTCGGGTAAGGAGGTTGTGGATGAATATACGCAAGAGGAACTTGATGCACTCGTCCTGCCTTCTTCGGCTGAGCAAACGGAAGAGGCTACCCCCGAACAAGTACCAGAGGAAGATTCTGTAGAACCGCAAGGCAATGAAGTTGCTGATTCTGTTCCTCCGACAACGGAAGAACTTGTGGAGATGGCGCGTGGAGGCAATGAGCTTGCCCAGTATCAACTTGAAGCGCAGGGGGTGCAGTGGAAAGAACCTGCCGAACAGACGAAGGATAATGCAGCAGCCCAATCTCCCAAGAAGGACGTTCCGCGTGACAAGGACGGCAATATCATATACGACCAGGTACCAGTTGCCACAACCATCGAAGACTTGTATGACGGTGCTTTGGATGATGAGGAGATAGGTAACTTCGTGCAGTCTCAGATAGATGCAGCCAAGAAGACCGTTGACAAGATCACCAAGAAGAAGCCCCAAATCTCAACCAATAAATCCGCATACCTCGAAGCCAAGAAGAAGTGGGAAGGGGAATTGCGTGAGGCTGAGCGTAAGGCTCAATATTGGAATGACGTGAAGGATGAGGTTGAGAAGATCACCACACCTGCTGATGCTAGAGGCTGGAAGGACGAACTTAGCGGTGAGGCAGCTCGCAGACAATATCGTGAGAATTCAGGAAATGACCATGAGGCCAAGAGTGCAAGCGAGGTTGCAGCTGAGTTTTTCAGCCAAGGCCACGTCAAGGTTACCCCCGAGTCCTACCGCAAAGAAACTGGATTCGGGCTTGACGAGCAGCGCAAGATGGTTGGCAAGATATCCAAGGAGGGCAAGACGATTGATCGGTTGTCTGAGGAACTTGCTCTTTTCGATGAAGAGTATTACAATGGTAGATTCTTCGGTGGTGACAGTATGGTTGCCAAGGATGCCTTAATCGCTCATCTCTCCTCTGCTGACGCACGCAAGGGAATTGCCAAGGTGCAGTCTGAAGCGGAGGCGCAGTTCGTTGAAAATTATGAGGAACAGCGTGAGAGATACTATCAGGAGAGGTATCACATGTCTTATGAGGAGTATATCGAATATTCCGCTCAAGAGATGCCCGAACTTTTGAGAAAATACAGTAACTTTGACGAGCAGCAGTTCTATAATCGCTACGCAGACGAGATAGAAGCTGACTTGAACAGAAGAGAACAACAATCAAACAACAACAATGGAACAGAAGAAAATGACTCCACAAGAGAAGAGCAACGACATGATCGAGGCAATCAAGTACAATCTGGACAACGGACTGATGACAACAGCGGAAGTGAGGGAGGCAAAGACTCCGAAGGAGAAATACGAACTCGCGATGAGGGCAGTGATGAACAGGAATCTTCATCAGAAGAGTCAGCGGTAGGAGAACAGCGTGAGCAGGAGACGGATATTGAACAAGGCGAAGGAGCCAACGAGGAAATCAAGCCTATTGGCAAAAGTCGCTTTGGAAATATCTATGACCAGTTTAAGGGCAAAATCAAAGAAGCCTTCAATTTTTTGATGAAGCACAAGAGCGGAGACCTGCTTGGTGTATTCCATCGTGAAGGCTTCGGTGATGTTGACCTTGTATGGGGTAGCAATGAGCGGTCTGAAGGACTTGACCATATCATTGAGAAACACATAAAGGTTCACAATGATTTTAACTCCGTTGAAGATGCCATGACTACTATTGACGATGTCATTAGAAATGGTTCTTTAAATGAGGCTAAAAGCAAATGGGATAAGGTCGTATTTGAAAAAGACGGATATTCCGTTGTGGTCAGAAGAAACCTCAGAGATAATCAAGGTAATATCATAGACGAAAACAAGAACTGGGTTGTAACAGCTTTTGATGGCTCTAAAAGACAAGGTGGTAAAAAAAGAGAATCATCATCTGATGCTACCCTAGCAACCCCTAGCACCAATGAAGGGGGCAGGGCTGTCGCCCCCGATGATGATTCTTCTGATAGCAAAGGTAAGGACATTTCCGATTCGGTGCAAGAAAATGGGGATAAATCTTCTGAAAACGAAGGTGAAAAACCCCTTTCAGCCCAGATTGATGCAGCCATTGCAGAACGAAAGCGTAGAGCCGAAGCAGCAGAGCCAGGAGGAGGAAGCCAAGGAGGTGAACAAACTGAGAATGCTGTTAGGGGCAGTGAAGAAACATCAGCCGAGAACCTTGGAGGAAATCAGGCAGATGGTATTCAGGAAAAACTAACGGAAGAAGAGGCCGATGCAATGCTTGACAGAATGAAAAGCATCGCTGACCCTATGCCTGAGGTTGAACCAACTCCTGAGAAATGGATGAATACCTTTGGGTTGAGTAATAAGATAGACACGCCTATTGGAGAAGTAAAAATGGGAGAATCACAATATGCCAAGCTGATGGAGAAGAAACGCTCCAAGGAATTTGGTATGGTTGTTGGTACCATTACAGATCCTGATGTTGTGTTTATAGAGCCAAGTTCAACAAAAGACGGACAGGTTACAGAGCGAGCTTATTCTTACGTATTTGTAAAGACATTCAAAAAGGAAGATGAGAACGTAAGATATTACTCTTCTGTAACGGTGTCTATTGACGGTATGGAAATATCTGTAATCAGCCATTATATAAACAGCAATAAGGCCAAAAAAAAATTGCTGGAGTTGAACCGCAGATATACAAAAACTGCATTAATCTCCAACAGCTCTGATGGGCGCTTAGCTGAACAGCAGGATGCTGTGCCGGACCTCCTTCCTACGCAAGAGAATAATGCAGTTTCTGACCTTCCTTTTCCTAAGGATGGTGTTTCTGTAGGCGAAGATACAGCAAATTCTACAGAGTTGCAAGGAAATGGTAAGGAAAGTTCGCATAAAGGTTTTGTACCCGATGAAAAGGTAATAGAAGAAAACGTGCAAAGGTCTGAAAGAGCGTTAGGATTACCAAGTTCTGTTAAACGTGAAAAGACAGAAGTAAAGGTTTCAGACAATGGTAAGGTGATGGTCATTAAGACTGACTATTCTGCAAACGGAAGCAAAGCAAGTGTGATAACCTTGTTAGCTGAAAATGATGGACAATTGGATTGGGCAGCTCAATCATTTGTTGATGGCAAACCTACTTCGGAATTAAAGTATGATTATACGTTGTCGTATGACGATATGATGGAGATGTTTGACGATAATGGTGCTATACGTCAAGACATTAATCCATTGAAACAGATAGCCCGAAATGCAGGCATAGACATTGATGCCTTACTCAATGGAAAGGAACATGGAACAAAAGTTTCAATAGAAGCGAGCAGAGAGAAAACTTCTGAAAACGAAGGTAAAAAACCCCTTTCAGCCCAGATTGAAGATGCTTCAGCCGATGTGAACACCGACCCCACCGAGGCACAGAAGGAAGCTGGCAACTACAAGAAGGGGCATGTGCATGTCGGTTCGTTCGACATTACCATTGAACAGCCGCAAGGAAGTGTGCGCAAAGGCACGGATGCCAATGGCAAGCAATGGGAATGCAAGATGAACAACACCTACGGCTACTTCCGAGGTACAGAAGGCGTGGATGGTGACCACATTGATGTGTTCCTCTCCAACGACATTGACGGTTGGAACAGACAAACAGTGTTTGTCGTTGACCAGTATAACCCCGATGGCAGCTTTGACGAGCACAAGGTTATGCTTGGCTTCAATAATGCAGAAGAGGCCAAGAGGGATTATCTTGCCAACTATGGGAAGGGCTGGGAAAATGGCCGTAGGATTGATGTGTCCGCTGTGAACCTTGCAGATTTCGAGAAGTGGATAGCGAGCAGCCACCGCAAGACCAAGCCATTCAGTGAATACTCATCGGTGAAGAAGGAAGGCTCTGCCTCATCAGAAACCAAGCAGTCAAAGTCCACTGCTGATGAGAAGCCTTTCAACGCGATCATTGAGATGCTCCGCAAGAAATTCCCTGATGCCAGCATGGAAGCACTCACGGCTGCTGACAGGCTTTTGCGTGAACAGGCATTGCCCGGTGAGCGACAGAAGGCCATTGAGGCTGTAGCGAAGGCTCTTGGCCTCAAGGTCGAATGGCGCGACACGATGGAAAAGGAAAACGGTACGTTCAATCCGAAGACCCGCACCATCACCATTGCACGCGACTCCGAGCATGCCCTTTCCAACACGTTCGGGCATGAGGTGACGCATGCTGTGCGCAATCTCTCTGAAGCAGACTACAAGAACCTGAAGGATGCCGTAAGAAGACTGTATTCCTCCGAGAAGGAATACAATGAGGCTGTGCAGGCTTATGGCGATATGTACACCGGCTTGGACTTTGATGCTCTGGAAGAGGAACTTATTGCCGACAACATTGGTTTCATGATTGGAGGCAGGAACGACATGACGCAGGAACTTGCCTCACGCATGAACCATCGCGTTCTGTGGGCTATCCATGACGCAATGAATAAGGTGAGGAATGCCCTTGCGAAGGTTCTGCACATTGACTCCAAGAAGAACGGACTCTTGGAGGCTATTGATAGTGCCAGAGCTACTATCCGCGAAACGATGGCGAACGCCCAGCGTATTGCGAAGGAGAAGGGACAAGGACTTTCAAACGAATCGGGTTCCGCAAGGCAGTCTCTTCGCACGCAGGATTCCGCCTCTGAATTTGCAGAGAAGCATGGTGTTGCTGCTGATGATGTGAGACTGTATGCGGAAGGTATGAAGTCAGGAAACTTGCAAAAGGCTGATTGGGCATTGTCTGAAATACGACGTACAATGCGAGTGGCAAACCGTGGCATGAAACTTTCAGAGTTTGGTAAATTGTTCCGTCCTATACAAAAGGAACTGGCTGAACGTTATGGTGACATAGAGAGGTTGCGGCAGGAGCACATTGATGCTGAAATGCGTGAGCGCAACCTTATGGAGACTGCCCGAAAAAAAGCTGAGGAGGAAGAGCGTAATCGTCAGGCGCGTCTTGAGGAGCTTTCATTGCTTGGAGATGCGGAGGTTGACAAGCGTTACATGGATGCGTTGAAGCGAGGTGACGAGGCTACAGCTAGAGAAATGCTTGACGAAGCTGCACGTCGCAAGGGTTATGGCGATGCGGAGAGCGACTACCAGGGGGAGGGTGCTTGGGCAGCTCCGTCTAATCCCGGCTACAAGTCAGCCGATGAGAGACGTGCGGACTTGGAGAATAACACCATCTTCAATGTTGAGGATATGGCTCTTGGTTACAGTGCGCAGCCAGAGGATTACTTTAAATATCCGAAACGTTATGCGCAGGATACTCCTCATGGTCGTGAATCGACTCAGAGCATACAGAAGGCTATTGAAGCTGTGAAGCGTGGCGAGAAGGATGTGAAGGTGAAGGTGTATCGTGCTGTTCCTACTTCTGTCAAGGAAGGCAAGTTGCGCAATGGTGACTGGGTGACCCCTTCAAGGATATACGCTGAAATGCATGGCAATAACCGCTTGGAAGGCAAGTACCGAATCATTGAGGATGAGGTTCCTGTGGATGAATTGTGGTGGGACGGCAACGATGCCAACGAATGGGGTTACGACAACGGCAAGGGCTACAAGTATAAAAACGTGAAGAACAACCGCAAGTCGGATGATCTTGTTACACGTGGTGACAAGGGTAATGTGATACCTCCGTCAAAGCGTTTCAACCAACGCAAGGCTGACGAGCGCTATCAGAAACGCACGGATGGTGTTAAGCCTTCTAAGGCTGAGGTGGCTCTACGCGATGCCCTTGTGGAGCATATGCGCTTGTCAGGCATGGATGTGATCACTGACGAGGCTGCAGGACAGAGGATGCTGGATATGGCGAATGGTGGAGATATGCGGTTTGAAGCAGCTCGCCACAAAAGCGAAGCAGCACGTAGACGTGACGAAATGCTCCGCGCAATAGACCAAGCCATAGCTTTCATTTCTGGTAAGACTGAGCAGCAGACTCGAGCAGAACGCCGTGAAAGAGAACGGAAATTCAGAAAAGAGACCAAAGTTTTGTATGACAGAGTTTTGGCAGGAAATTTTGATTCCGTAACTTTGCAGCTGTTAGACGATTTCATCAACAAAGTAACTCCTAATAATTATTATGGAAGACCTCTTTCTAAACGACTTTCAGAGAGAACACTACGAAAAGTGTATGAAAGAGAACGAACGAGTAGCGTCGATGCACTTTTCAGCAGAATATCTGAGAGCGCAGTCCCAGCGGATGAACGAACTCGTCCAGAAGCAAAAAGAAGAATTGAGGAGAAAAAGAAAGAACTCCTCAAAGGCTGGGCAATAGCCACTGGTAATTGGCACACAGCTGTATCTGATTTTACAGATGACACCAAGCCAATTGGCAGTGGTAAGGATTCTGTTGTATATCACAGCAAGGACGGCAAAAGCGTAATCAAGGTTTCCAAGGGAAAGGAAAGTGCAAGAAAATTCCGTCCCGACATGGACAATGTTGCTCTCTTCAACACTGTATTCCCTGCAAGCAAATACGAAATCATAGGCTATGGCGAAATTGACGGCAAGTTCGTTCGCTTTCTTCGTCAGCCAATTGTGGACTTCACCGACAGCACTCCGTTGTCGGTGGAGGAACGTGTTGCCTATATGGAACGCCTTGGCTTTAGGCCGATGAACGATGAAAAGACTGCTTTCACAAATGGAGAGATCGTTGCTTCGGATATTCAAGGAAATAATATCGTGAGAGATAGAGATGGGAATATCCGTGTGATTGATGCGGATATGCGCTTCCACACTAAAGAGTTTGGGGGAAAATATTCCTATCCAGCAGTTGAGACGGATACTGAAACAGCGCCTAACATTCGCGAGCAGCGCGTCTACTACGGCAATGGTGCTAATGGTGTGCGTTTCTTCCGCACTGCAAATGGCAAGGCTTACGGCTTTACTGTTGGCGGCAAGATTTACATTGACCCAAGGATTGCGACAAGCGAGACCCCGGTGCATGAGTATGCCCATTTGTGGGCAACAGCCTTGAAGAGTGCGAATGCCAAGGAATGGCAGAACGTGGTAGGGTTGATGAAGGGCACGAAGGTTTGGGATGAGGTGAAGGCTCTTTATCCTGAATTGAAATCAGATGACGAAATCGCTGATGAGGTGCTTGCCACTTATTCGGGCAGACGTGGTGCTGAACGCTTGCGTGAGGAGCAGCGTAGAATTGCCAAGGGCAATGGCAGTGTGTTCGAGAAGGCCGAAGCTATCAGTGCTTTGGAAAGCGTGAAGCAGGCTCTGAAGAGATTCTGGAAGGGCGTTGCTGATTTCCTGCATATTCACTATACGAGTGCGGAAGAGGTTGCCGACCGCGTGATGAAGGATTTGCTGGATGGAGTTGATCCGCGAAAGTTTGGTGATGGTGGTAAGTCTCTTGATGCCTACAACAAAATTCGCAAGCATTTCATCGGTGAGCAGGGTGCGGAGCGTGCCGACCATGCCGAAGAGGTGACAACTCGCATTGACAACTTGAATGTTGCTCGCGAGATGGAAGATGCGAAGAAGGATGCCAAGGCTATCAAGATGGCTACCGGTTGGGAACGTGGTGCTGACGGCAAGTGGAGGTATGAGATACCCGACTTGAAGTATTTTGGCAAGGGTGATGCTGGTTGGAAAAAAGCGCGTGCACGCCAGCCTTGGATTCAGGAACTTGACGCGTTGTCGGACAAATTGTTTGAAGGTGAGGATTTGTCAGATAGCGAGATGGCTCGCTTTGACGAACTTGCAGCTAAGGAGTCTGCATTTAAGGCAGAGTTTTTGAATCGCGAAAAGCCCCATTTGGCCGATTGGGTGGAGAATGACGAGTTGTTCAAGGCTTATCCCGACTTGAAGCGAGTGAATGTGGTGTTTACTGACCAACTGCCTACAAATGTGGGTGGCAGTTACAATGAGCGTGAGCATACTATTGTTGTCAATACGAATTATGTGGGAGACATAGATTCCGTATTGGCTCATGAGGTTCAGCATGCTATTCAGAAGATTGAGGGTTTTGCGAGGGGCGGTAATCCAGAATCTATACAAGAACGGTTTAAGGCTGCTAAAAAGGAATGGCGTGCGCGTGCTTGGGCTGATGAATTGCGTTACAAGGCAGATGAAATGGGCGAACATTACAATCAAGCAGCAGTGGAAAAAGCCTTGATTGATGAGTACAAGGAAATGGGCATGGATAATGAAGAATGGATGCCTGACAAAGAAACTCGCATGAAGGGATTTAATTACTTTGCAAGGGGGTATGCAGACAGAAGCATGGATGCTGATATTAAGAATTTCAGATTGGCTGAATCCACTCGTGCAGACTTTAGTCCTTATATGGAATACACTAAACTTGGTGGTGAAGTAGAAAGCCGTAACGTTGAGAAGCGTATGGGTATGTCCCCCGAGGAGCGAAGGGCAAGTCTTGCCGCAGAGACTGAGGATGTTTCCAGGGAAGACCAGATATTCTTGTTTGGCGAGGGCGGTAGCTATGACACTGCGGTGGTGGTGGCCAAACGCGAAGCCCAGACCAAGCCCTCAGCAGGACACCGAGAGGCCGAGCCTAAGACCTTGAAAGGTAAAGAGGCACTTGCTGCACTTGATAATATATTCAGAGAGAATGCAGCATCTGTAATGCCCGAAACGGTTTCATCACTTGAAAGGTTCAAAGATTTGTTCAGAAGACCAATTAGGACGTTCTTGGGGGAACTTGTTAAGGTTAAAGACGAGGTATGGAATAAGATACTGAGAAACAATCGTCAGGATATTACTGGTACGGTGTTACCCACAATAGAGAATGCCGATTTTGCCATACGTGATACTGATGGCAGTACATTGTATGTCAAGAGGTTTGAAAGCAAAAGAAGTGGTAACCTTTACAACATAGTGGTTGTAAACAAGCATGGCGAAGTGGAGGATTATGTAAGTTCCGTACATATAAAACGAGATGGAAATTTACGTAATAAAATAAAAAATGGTGCCGAATTGTTCCTACCGCAAGAACGGAATACCGACGGAACTTTGTTCCGAAACAATTCAACACCTGCTGCAAAGGTAGTGAAAACTGACGGATTGTCACAACAATCCAACGAAAAAAAGCAGTCTCGCAGAGGAACGCCCAATCTCAACCCCGACCACATTGCCCAAGCCATCTATGAACAGTCTGTGAACGGTTTCAAGTTTGACTTGGATGAAGCATGGCATGACTCCTTGCTCAGTGTGAAACGTCTTCAGGAGGCCATATCCGAGACTCGCGGTGTTCCTATCAGGGACTTCGAGAACGTCTATTGGCATGCCGTTACCCTCAGCAGTGTGAATGCGGCTGAGATGGAGCAGTTGATGAATCTTCGTATCCAGCCGTTCATTGAGGCGGTTCAGGATATATGCAAGAAGCATGACCTGACTCAGGAAGACATTGAGGTGTATCTCAACTGCAAGCATGGCTTGGAACGTAACGAAGCGATGGCTCGCAAGTTTGCCGAGGCCAAGGCCGAAGAGGAATTTGAGGCTGAACTCAAGAAAGCCCAGAAGACTGCAACAGCCAATCCTAACGACCAAGCTGCCCAGCTGGCTCTTTTGGATGTGCAGCTGCGCATGAATGACAGAAAGCACGAACTCTATCTCAAGAACCGCGAGAGGGATTACTCAGGCCTTACGGATATCTTCGACCCGAAGGATAAGGTCACTGGAGACAGACTGGATCTCACCGTGGCCGAACTGGAAGATGAGGCAAAGAAGTATGTCAAGAGATTTGAGGCAGAAGTAGGCGTAGCGGACGTGACCAAGCTGTGGGACAACATTCATGAACTCAACAACTACTCACTTCGCAAGTCCTATCTCAGTGGGCTTATCAGCAAGAGTCAGTATGACAGCGTGAAACAGATGTACCAGTGGTATGTGCCTCTGCGAGGCTTCAACGAAGAGGTTGCTGGCGATGTGTACACGTATGTGACAAGGGGCGAGACGAGGACTCAGCAGCTTCTGAAGGAGGCCAAGGGACGTACTTCACGTGCTGGAGATATTCTTGCCACCATGATGAACATGGCCAATTCTGCCGTGAACCAGGGAAACCGAAATCTCATGAAGCAGAAGATCCTCAATCTCGCGCTTAACGCCAAGAGTCCTTTGTTGTCTGTGAGCAGTACATGGTATCAGACGGATGCCAACGGATTTGACGTACCCATTGAGCCGCCTATCAACGACCAGATGACCCCTTCAGAGCAGAGGGATGCCATTGAACAGTGGGAGGATACGATGGAGATGCTGGCCAAGCAGGGCAAGGTTCATCGCATGAGCGACAATCTCAGATTGAATCTCCGCACCCAGAAATGGCAGGCAGATGAGCATTGTATCCGCGTGCAGCGTGGCGGCAAGGAATATTGCGTATGGGTGAACGGCAATCCGCGTGCAGCTCAAGCACTCAATGACAGACTTGGGAATCAGGTCACCAAACCGTACAAGGCAACTGAGACTATTCTGGACAAGGCCGAAGACCTCTTCACGGATGGCTTCATAAAGATATTCAGATATATGGCTCAGAGCGTGACGAGCCTTAACCCCGAATTCGTCATCAGCAACTTCCAGCGAGACCTCGCTTCCGCTTCGCTCGTCAGCACGGGCAAGTATGGCGTAGGTTATACAAAGGACTTCCTCGTCAATGTGAAACGACTTGGCGTGCTCACTGGAACGATGTCTCACAAGAAGGAGTATCGCAACGCAGCAGGTATATATACGCTCTACAATAAGTATAAGTCAAGAACCCTTGACAACAACAACGAGATGGAGCGTTACTTTGCCGAATTCATGGCGAACGGAGGCGAGACCGGCTACACACAGTCGCTCAGCATCAAAGACTATCAGTCACGTATCCAGTCTGCACTTGGAGACAAAGGCTTTGTGAAATGGTCAAAGAATGCTGGCCATGCCGTTGCTGATTTCGTTGAGATGGCAAATAGGGGTGTGGAGAACACCTGCCGATTTGCAGCATACATGACAAGCCGTCAACACGGCAAGAGTGTGCTGCAAGCCATCGTTGATGCGAAGGAAGCAAGTACGAACTTCAATCTCCATGGTGCAGGAGGGTTCGGCAACGCTTGGCTGAGGAAGAGCATTATCTTCATCAATCCTGCCGTGCAGAGTATTGTGCAGTATTGCCAACTGACGGCCAAGCACCCGAAGGCCATGCTTTCCATGCTTGGCGGTACCATCGGCCTTGGTGCAGCTATGGCATTTGCTTGCGCCAGTATGGTCGCACCGGGTGGCGGTGATCCTGACAGTAATTACTGGGATCTGTCTGATTACGTCCGACACAATTACATCGTGATACCTAGCGGTAATGGAAATTGGACACGTATTGCACTCCCTCCAGAAATCAGAGCCGTGTATGGCCTTGGCGTCATCGCGATGGAGGCCGCGATGGGACGGATGAATCATAGCAGCATTCCTGCTGCCATCGGTGACCAGCTTATGCAGTTCTCACCCGTTGCCTTCCTTGATCCTCGCAACTTCTTCAACAGAAGCGATAGCGATCACTCTGTCGGCAAGACCTTGATCAAGGCGTTCACGCCTACACTCGCTTCACCTATTGCAGATGCATACATATGGGATGAGGATTTCATGGGCAGACAGATTACGGGTAAGAATGACTTCAATGATGACAAACCCGAATTTCAGCGTGTCAGCTATGATACCCTTCCGCAGTTGGTATCCTTCTCTAGGTGGCTCAACAATATCAGTGGCGGCAACGACTACAAGAAGGGCTGGGTCAATATCAATCCATCGGCAGCAGGTTATGTGGCTTCCCAATATCTCGGTGGTCCCTTGCAGTTCTTCACGAAGATAGGCAAGACGGTTGCCATGATTACCTACGAGGACTTGCGCGACATGCGGAATGTGCCATTCCTGAGCCGATTCATGACCTCCACAGACAATGACTATGGCCGCAATCAGGTCAGCAATGCCGAATTCAAATATTGGTCGGCTATTGCGGATGATGTCAGGACTCAGATCAGAGGATTCGAGAAGGAGATTGAATCGGGCGATACCAAGAATCTTGATGACTACAAGAAGCTCGTCAGCAGTAAGGAATACGAGATGTATCAGATGATTGACTATATGGATTGGCTCAAGGATATCAGGGAACTCAACCAGAAACGCAAGGAAGAGACTACGCAGGATGCCCAGAAGCAGGTTACGCTTGAGATTTATGAGGTTCGTCGCAAGATGGCCGAATGTCTCAACAAGGCTGAAGAGATGGGTGTTTATCTGGAGATGAGTCAGCTCAACCTTGAATTGGCCAACGCCAAGACCACGGAAGAGAGGGCTGCCATACAAGCCAAGATAAACGAGAAACGCAAAGAGAACCTGAAGAAGATCGGAGCGATTGAATGACAAAAAAATCCCCTGCCTCATGGTGGGGGATTTTTTTGTTGCGCGAGGACGGAAATACGGCAACGCTATGGTTATCTACGCCTAACTTCGCGACATGGACAATAAAAACGAATATACGAGCATATTGCGTAATATCGCTTATGTGATGCAGATTATACTCTTCATAATCTGCATTGCTTACACATATCGCAACTATCGCCTTCATTCGGGTACGGATGATGTATCCTTACGTGTGGATACCCTATATGTTACGCGAACGGAACGAGTGGGTTCGCCAACAGTACGCGATAGTGTTGTGCTCAGATTCAAAACAATCCCTGTCGTGAACGAAGCGATGCGTCCAGACACAGCCATGACCGATACAGCCTCCGATGTTGTTGGAATAGAGGCTTCACGTGATAGCGTGAATATTCCCATCGTTCAGCACGTCTATGCAGATACGCTGCACAATGGAATATCGTATCAGGCTTGGGTGAGCGGATACGATGCGAGTCTTGACTCCATCTGTATCAATTCGCGCACACAGACCCTTACCAGGGAAATGCGCATACGCTCTCCCACTGATGAAGCTCATTCGAAGACAAGGAGATTCGGATTGGGCATTGTTGGCGGATGGGGAATAACACAACATGGTTTCTCGCCATTCTTGGGGGTTGGCGTGACATACAGACTATACTGACAATGGAATACAATTACAACTGTGATGTGACGGATTTGATTGCCGATATCCGTAAGGAGGTTGAGGTTCGTGCTTCAGCCCTCACAGATGCTGATGGTGGAGCCTATCTGCGAATGAGTATCACGGAACGCACGTTGCCTCTCATTGTACAATATATCTCAGATGCGTTTGGCAAGGCTGTGGCCATGTGCAGCAAACGATACAATGTGAGTCTTGATGCAGATAACCCCGATGTCTTAATCGGTGTTACGCTGGATATCGCGAAGAATCACGATGATGAGACCTTGAAAGTCGCATTCAGGAATCTTCGGGATTACGCCATGTACACGGCTGTCGCAAGATGGTACGCCCAGACTTCAACCGCTTCGGCAGATGTCGAGTTGTTCAACAGTAGAGCTGCCGAGAGTTATGCGGCATTCGCACGACTGCTTGCAAGGCGTACACCACCGACAAGGACAGTGCCCGTAGCACTGGAAAGAAAGGCAACTAACTTTGAGTAGGACACAAGATGAAGCACACAATAGAGATTAGGTTGTACATGAGCGAGATGGCGTATGACGTGCAACGCATTCTTTACACCATCGGTGAGGGCATATCCGTCAGTAGTGATGTGCCCGAATCATCTACGCTCCTGCAAGATGACAGCGACGAACGCAAGCTTGGCATGCTTCGCTCGTTCACTTCCACATACGGCACGCTCAAGGCGGCACTGAGCGAATATCTCATTGAGGACGAACACCTCGCTGACAATGTGCTTATGGAACTGACCAAGCATCCCCAGTCTCTTACGCTGTATTTCTCTTACAAGGGTAAGCCCGTGGAAGACAAGAGTAAGATTGTTGACAATACATTGATCACGTTGCTCCGCGTGCCGTCCAACTTCAGGACTTCTGTGAAGGAGCAGATCACCAAGTGCATGCACGACTGCATGGTGTCCAATGCCGTTGCGGATGCATTGTCATTGACTCCATATGCAGAGTATGCCGCAAGCTATCTTCAGAGGGTGCAGGATGACATGCTGGGCATTGAGACGGCATTGCAGTTGCGCCAACGCCCCACACGCGTACATGCCCCATCGGCAGATGAACCACACACCAACGACATGAGATATGAGTAACGACAAAAACAAGACGGAAGCTATATACGGAAGATACGGATGGCTCATCGGACCATCAGACTTGGTTGAGTGGATGGAGGCCAATGCTCTGAGGAAGATGAATCAGGACACACGGCATGTCACACTGCTTTTCAAGCGTGATGCGCTTGTCTACGATATCAGCAATGTGGCTTATGTCGAGGGTGATGTGATGAATCCTGCTGAGAAACGTGGTATGGGGGAACATGCAAGTCATCAGACGCAGGATATTGCCGAGGATGGCAACATAGACCGCGTGACGCGCATGCTTGACCTTGCCCATGCATTGTGTGTGGAAATGCTCTATCCGTATACACAGAGCCAGTGCAATGACGGAATGGAACTGACTGATGACTTCAGTGAGACTGCCTGTTACCGCATAGAGATGGATGTTCCATCCAAGTTCAGCCATACGACCGCCATTCTTCTTGAGAAACTTATCCATGAATTCATGGTTGCACGCGTACTTAGCGACTGGCTGATGATCACCAAACCCGATGCAGCCCAATTATGGGCGGCTAGGGCAAGCGAAGTATTGGACAAGGCCAAGAGCGTGATGCGCGCTAGGTCAGGGATCCTGACACGCCCATTGCGCCCATTCTGATTAGACTATGAGCGAAGATGATATCATAAGAATCAACGAAGAACGTAACGCTCGCCTATTCGCCCCATTCAACCCGGTAACGGGAGAGGGCAGTATAGGCGAGCGTGTTCGTATAGAGATAACTGACTTCCCGATTCGAGTGCAGTATATCCCCAAGCAGATGATGAGCAACAGCTATGTGCGTAGGCTTGTCAAGGCAGGAAGTGTCGTTGAATTCTGCAAGAGATATCTGCATGACGAGGACGGAGGCAAGATAACACGACCCGACCCTTGTCAGATTGAATGCGTCATCAAGCAGATGACACGCATACGATGCCGATTTGACTTTCCGTTCTGGGCGGTTGTTTACGTGATGATCAAGGTGAAGGGTGGTGGTGCAGACATACACTTTTCGCTGAATTATCCACAGCGCAAACTCATATCCACATTCGAGGCGATGCGCGTTGCAGGAATGCCCATCCGACTTATCCTGCTCAAGGCTCGTCAGTGGGGTGGCTCTACCGCTACACAGATATATATGTCTTGGTTGCAGCTTGTTCACCAAGTCGGCCTTAACTCTCTCATTGTCGGACATGTGAAGGATGCCTCCTATGAGGTCAAGGATATGTTCGACCGCATGATCAACAGTTATCCAGCAGAGATGCTGCATGAACTCAACGAACAATATGATCCCGCAGAACGCAAGATTGAGGGTGTTGGCAACAGTGGCAATATCACCAGAATCATCGCACGCAATTGTAAGATCAAGATTGGCTCATATGAGAAACCTGAATCAGCACGTGGCGGTGACTACAACTTGGTTCATTGCACGGAGGTCGGTCTGTGGGAGTCTACTGACAAGAAGACTGCCGCCAAGGTCGTTCGTTCGGCATGCGGCGGTATGGCCTACAAGCCATACACGATGATTGTGTATGAGAGCACGGCCAACGGAACTGGCAACTTCTTCGAGAAGGAATACCATGATGCCAAGAAGAATGACTCCCAATACAAAGCTTTGTTTATTGCGTGGTTCGAGATTGAACTTTACAGGCTTGAGGTCAAGAACAAACATGCCTTTGCTGCAAGCCTTCTGAAGAACAAGAATAACGCCTACTCTCCCAGTGACCGAAGCGAGCCGGGAAGGTATCTGTGGTATCTGTGGGAATGCGGTGCTACACTTGAGGCCATCGCATGGTATATCGAAGAACGCAAGAAGTACTACGACCATGGGGATATGGCTTCGGAGTATCCTACTGATGACGATGAAGCATTCACCTATTCAGGCTGCAAGGTCTTCGACAAGATTCTTGTGGAGCAGCTCAGAGGTGGATGCCGTCCTCCGCGTTACGTCGGAGATGTGTATGGCAATTCGGATGGAGGCAAGAAAGCCTTACTTGGTCTTCGATTCAAGGAAGATTCGACCGGATTGCTATGCGTTTGGGAAAAGCCTGAGATATTCACGGACATT
>OBCQ01000152.1_pt1 | contig 19743 bp, 23 predicted proteins | sample 1517991 | NCBI WGS metagenome assembly OBCQ01 (sample SAMN03418263, study PRJEB22391) | human gut metagenome | biome: human-gut; feature: organic feature; material: feces | host: Homo sapiens | place: Tanzania | collected 2013-01
GAGGCTGCATAATGAAGAATTTCAAGAAATTCACCGCATTTGTGCTGGCTCTTTGTATGCTGTTTTCGCTGTCCGTCGCGGCATTTGCCGCCGAAGCAGACGAACACACGATCTATGACAGCGCTCCTGACGAAGAAACCGTGGTTTCCAACGAAGCTGCCACATCCGGCACGATCCAGAACAGCGGCATTCGCTGGTCGCTGGATGAAAAGGGCTGGCTGACCATCTCCGGCTCCGGCGACTGTGAGCCATTCACGAGCAAGGACGACCAGCCGTGGGCGGCTGTGCGGGATCAGATCACGCAGGTCTGGTTTGACGATATGGAAAATCTCAAAATTTCCGATCTTGCGTACTGGTTTGAAGACTGCACAGCGCTTACAACTGCCGAGATCCCCAGCACTACACCGGTCATTGGCCGCCATGCGTTCTATAACTGCCCGGAGCTATCCACGCTCACGATCTATTACGGAGAGGAGGTCTTGGAGAGCATCGGCGAAGATGCGTTCTGGCGGGAAAACGACAGCGGCGATACGCTCTATGTTGCGTACATCATTGGCTACCCGGAAGCAACGGTGCCGTTCTACACCTATGATTGGGCGGCTTCCAATCGCAGCAACCGGTATTTTTACGATTTGTACGGCGTGTACTCCAACGCCGACGGTGCTGCATTCACTGCTGCCGATTCCGGTATTATGAAAGCGCCCGCGAAGGCTGTGTCTCGCGCGTCCACCGGCATTGTCGGCACCTGCCCAAGCTGCAAACAGTATTCTTTGCAGGGCACCTACGTTTCCACGACGCATACATCCAGAGGTCATCAGGAGTATTATGAGTGCTATAAGTGCCATTATGTTCAGAATTTGGGGACTTATGTGTATAAAGACCACGGTTCCGGCTCGTATGGTTCTTGGACTTGCCCGGACTGCGGAAACCATACATGGGTTCTGGACTATGAAAATGATGCCACTTGCACGCGAAACGGCTACCGGGAATATAGCTGTGACTGCGGTCAGAGCAAACGCGAAACCATCTACGCAACCGGCCACAGCTATTCTTATGGAGGCTGGGAGGAATATTCCAGCAGTCAGCACCGGCGCGAAGCCTATTGCCGGAACTGCGGCGATTCGGATTACGAATACGCCAGCCACAGCATGAGCTATGGCTCGTGGAGCAATTCCTCTTCCAGTCAACACAGCCGAACGGCCTCCTGCCGCACCTGCGGATATTCCACGACCGATTATGGAAATCACAGCTTCACGACCGGTTCGTGGAGCAAGTACAGCGATGCACAGCATCGCAGAAGCAAGACTTGTTCCGGCTGCGGCGCATCGACCTATGACTACGCCAATCACAGCTATTCCTATGGTTCGTGGGTGTCGGACAGCGAAACGCAGCATAAGCGCACCAAGACGTGCTCGGCCTGCGGCGATTCTGGCTATGAATACGCTGACCACACCGACGCGAACGGTGACGGCAAGTGCGACGATTGCGGTGCAACTGTCAGCCTGACGATCAAGTGGGACGCCGGAACGAACGGCGGCACCATTGATGGCAAGGCCAGCATCACCACAACGGGCAAGCCGAATACGACGGCGACAGCCCCGACGAGCACGCCGGTCAAGACCGGCCATGCATTCAAGGGTTGGTACACATCCGCGTCTGGCGGCAGCCTGTATAATACTGTGACCATTACGGCGGCAAAGACGTTTTATGCGCAATTCACTGCAAACACCTATACTGTGACATGGAACCTTGGCGACGGACGTTCGGAAACGACCGAGCAGACTTACGGTGAAAAACTCGTTCTCCCCACCGATCCGGAACGCAAAAATGCAGAATTTTTAGGCTGGTTTACGGAGAAAGACGGCGGTACAGAAGTTACGGCAAGCACTGTTTTCAAGGAAACCGCCGCAACAACGTACTATGCACACTGGGAAGTTACTGAGCTGTTTTCGGTGACAGTTCCGGCCACTTTGCCGCTCGTTGTGGACGAATCCGGCAAGGTCTATGTTGCTTCCGCTTCCATCGTCAACAATTCCACCGGTGATGTGAAAGTTTCTTCCGTCAGCGTCACCAGCAAAAATGGCTGGGAGTTTGTGCCGTATTCGACCAACATGGCAAAGGCCAAGGTGGACGCCAAGCAGGTCGGCTTCAAGATCAATTCTTCCGAAACCAGCAAGACCGGCGATTCTGAGGTCTTCACGCTGGCTGCGCCGTGGACGGTCAAAGAAGCAGACGCACTCTCCATCAACTATGACGCCGTCGTATCCGCCGTTTCTCAGCCTGTGACCGGGCAGGAGATCATGTCGGTCGTCTTTGTACTCGAATGGGCGTAAATGAAAACCGGCAGTCCGGACTGGACGAAGCCGTTCAGGTCGGCAGCACTGCCGCAAAGATCATGGAAGGCGCCGCAAAAGCAGGCAAGATCACGGCCGCAGCTGCAAATGGGGCCGCCCTCGGCGGTCCCTACGGCGCGGCTGCCAGCGTTGCAATCGCGGCAGCCAGGCACGGAAAGAAGATCCTCCTTGCGCTGCTCGCCATCCTTGCGATCCCGCTGCTGTTCCTCGTGATGCTTCCAACGCTGATCTTCGGCGGCACGGCGCAGACCACCGGCGATACCACCATTCTGAACGATCAGGCTGCAATCACCGAAAACATGAACGAGATCGCATTTGCGGTCAGCGACTTGCTTGGAAGTGGTATTGCCGATGCCGAGCAGCGGATCGCGGACAATTTTGCCGCGTCCAGCGCCGATCAGTATGAGATCGTCAACCCATATGAGGATGAACGCATCAACAACGTCAATCTGTTCATCTCGCAATACTGTGCGTACCGTGATACGGACGTTGCCGCCATTTCTCTGGAGGATATGAAGCAGCTTCTGCGCTCTGGTATTGGTGAACTGTACGACTAGACTTATGAGGACGAAATGCGTGAGGTAGAAGAAATCGTTCTCAATGAAGATGGCGAAGAAGTCACAGAGCTTCGTGAGGTGACGGTGCGCGTTTACACGCTTTCCTATCGCGGCGAAGCGTATTTTGCCGACTCCATTTTTCATCTGACCGCCGAGCAGAAAACGCTCGCGCAGAACTTTGCCGAAAATCTCAGCCTGTTTCTGGGCGACGGTCTGTTTCAGAATCTCTCATCCTCTGAGAGCAGCTTCACGATCCCCGCACTTGGAAACATCCGCTATACGGACGGCGGCACGGAGGTCGTCTACTACAATCAGCTCGATGAGCGCTATGCGAATAAGCCCTATGGTACCGACGATATCGGCGGCTACGGCTGCGGACCGACTTGCATGGCAATGGTAGTGTCTTCCCTCACGGACGATCTGGTCGATCCCGTGGAGATGGCAAAGTGGTCATATGAGCACGGCTACTGGTGCAGCGGAAGCGGTTCGTATCATGCACTCATCCCGGCAGCAGCCGAAGCGTGGGGGCTGCCGGTCTCTGGCTGCACGGTATCAGAGCCGCAGCGGATCACGGACGCGCTTTCCAGCGGCAAGCTGGTCGTCGCTATCATGTCCGCCGGGCATTTCACCTCATCCGGACATTTTATTGTGCTGCGCGGCGTCAAGGATGAAAAGATCCTCGTCGCCGATCCAGCCAGCCGGACGCGGAGCGAACAGAGCTGGGAACTGTCCATTATTCTGAATGAGGCCAGCAAAGCTGCCGGTTCCGGCGGGCCGTTCTGGATCATCGGCTAAAATCTGCACCCGATCAGCAATCCGCTGACCGGGTGCTTTTTCACTGTACTTCATAATTTACAGAAAATTCGCAACTTCAAGTGGCCTTTTGTCGTTTTGCGGTGCGTATTGTTATAGAAGGATTTGGAGGACAAACCTATGAGGACAACCATCCAACAGCTTGCAGAATTTCTGACCGCCTGCCGCGGAAACTGGCGAAATGCCTGTTTCATCTCCTGCGGCGTCTGCAAATGTCATTCGCCGTGTTCCGGCTATCTGATGAGCGCAGATGCCGGCGGCACGCCTGTTTTGATTTCCATCGCCGAATATGAACGCCTCACTGCGCAGCGGATCGACCCAAGCGAATGCCGCGGCAACCTCTCCCGCAGCGCCTTTGAGGACATTTATGCGCTGTACCTCAACTGGTGCCTGTCAGACGATGCAGACTGCTGTTTACAGATACTCTCTCTTCTTCCTTCTGAATAGTACATAGGAGGATCTCAGCTTGAAAAAAGCCCACATTACCTGTCCATACTGCCACGCGCCGGCACAGCTTCGCCCGGCCAGCAGCATCTACGGCATCCACACAAAAGACCGGGCTGCGAAACTCTACGTCTGCTCCCGGTACCCCGCCTGCGACGCTTATGTGCAGGCACACAAAGCGACCGGTCTGCCGATGGGGACGCTTGCCAACAAGGAACTCCGCCAAAAGCGGATGCAGGCACATCGGACCTTCAACCAGCTTTGGGAGAAAGGCTTCATGCGCAAACAGGATGCTTACGCATGGCTGTGCGTCCGGCTTGGCGTCCCGGAAGCTGACGCACATATTGCCAACTTCTCGGAGTATCGCTGTGACCAGGTCATATCGCTCTGCAAAGAATTTCTGAACGCACAAAGGAAGGTGAAATATAATGGATCGAAGCAGTATCGTATTGACCGCTGAGCAGCAGTTTCTCGTAGAAAACAGCCTTGAATTTGTCCACTGGACGATTGCAAATCTTATTCCCAAAAGCAACTGCCGTATGGAATATGACGATCTCTTTCAGGAGGGGTGCGTTGCGCTCTGCCATGCAGCGGCAAGCTACCATGGCGGCACATCGTTCAAGACCTATGCCATCACGGTCATCCGCAACCATCTGATCGACTGCTGCCGCAAGCAGGCAAGCTGGCGCAAATATATTTCCGAGCAGTCCTTGGACGACCCGGACGCAGGTCTCCCAACGCCGGTATGCACAGACCATGCGCACTTTTCCAGTGTGGATGCCGGTGCGGTGCTTAATTCCTGCAAGAAGCACTATCGCGGTGTCGCAAAACTCGGTATTGACGCGCTTGTTCTGAAAACGAAGGGCTTTGACTGCAAGGACATTGCGGTTCTCTATCACACCAGCCCCAATAATGTCGGCGCATGGATCTCCCGCGCGGCAAAGAAGCTCCGCAGCGATCCGGATTTTCTGGACGCTTTCGACATCGCCTGTTGAAATTGTAAGCTACCGCTCGTAAAAGAAGAATAAAAGCACATTGGAGGTACTGTTATGGAATACACGAAATACGCGGCCGTTGGGCATTTCAAATGCCATCGCACGCTGGACGGCAAAAAATATCCTGTTGTCATCGTGGGTCGGAAGGAATATATGCTCGACGTACAGGAAATGACCGTCTGGAGCAGTCTTGCATGGCGCATCCTGTCACGCAGTCAGATCGCGGAAGCCTATCTGAAGCTGACGCGCGGGCTGTCGTTTACGTCCCGCCGGACACTGGACGACTGCATTGACCGGCTCGTCACGCGCGGGCTGGTTGCGGAGGGGCGCGGCGGCAGCGAGTATGAATCGCTCTATGATCTGCTTTCCTGCTTGTATATCGCGCCGGTATCTGCAAATCCGTTTCTGCGGCTCGGCGCGTTTTTGAAGCTCTGGATTTGGAACGGTGCACCGTTCTCTAAAGCAATTCGCCTGTTCTCACGCCCAAAACAGGATGCAGCGGAACGGCAGATCGTGCGGCTGGCGAATCAGGCGCTTCTCAGCAGTGCGGAATTGATCAAATGCGCGGAGCGTGGCGTGCGGACGCTTCGCTCCGACGAGCAGCTCATGGACTGCCTGTATGACGATGAATTGACCACCAGTGAGAATCTGCCCATCCTGATGGCAGCCTCCCGGCAGGCGCGCCCTGTCTCGGCGGCAATCGCAAACCTGTATCTGCACAAGCAGATCGTCTTTGAGCGGTGCTGAATATGAAAAAGCTCCTCGCGTGGCCCGCGCCGCTGCTACAGAAGTGGTTGCTGTCGCTGCTGCTCTGCCTGCCGTTTCTGGCTGCAGCCATCATTTCCGCATTCTCCGGCGATCGGACGTTTCTGATTCTCAGCGCGTTGCTGCTGTTTTTCTGCGGCATCCGCTGCGCAGAGCTTTATGTACTGCTTGCAAATGAGCGCTACCGTGCAGAAGACGGTGTCTGCCTTGCAGTTTCCAGCATTCCATTCCAGCGGCAGCGCAGGGTTACACTGCAAAGAGCGGACGGTAATCATATTGTCTTCTGTGTTGAAAAGAACAAGCGGCTATCTGTGGGGCAAACCTATCGGGTTTATTTGCCGACCGGTACGGTCGTCAGTGAGGTCAAAAAAGCGCATCTGCCGCAGCACTATGCGTTGACAGTCGAAAAAATTGAAATAGATTCTATATGTATCGTCCCTGATGCGTCCGAAAAACCAGTTGAAAAAAGTCAACAAAAACCTTATAATTAAAATGCAGATAACAGCTTGACTGTTTATCGTCATGTAGAAGCATCCGGCCGGTTCAGCTTCGGTCGGGTGTGGAGTGCTGCTTGGGCAAGCGCTGCCGCAGGCTGAATAGGGATATCCCGAAAGAAAGCGTCTGTGAGGCTCCGAAGCCGGGGCCTCACTTTTCTGTTTTCCAGTGTCTCGGTATCAGCTTCCCATATATGTCATCCCATAATCATAAAACGGGAAGATCCGAAAGCATTTCGGATCTTCCCGTTTCTTTGTTCTGATATTTTAGATTCTGCAGCAACCCTTGGATGTTACGCCGAGAACGCGGGGCGAATATTTTGTTTGATTCCCGTCGCGGTTTCCTGCTGCTTCGCCCATGTCACCCTTGTTACTTCTTCGACGAAAGCCTTTTCCTTGGCAGAAGCCGAATAGTATCGGATACCAAATTGCCGGCAAACATCGAAAAGCAAGTCTGTGTACGCAATGTCTTCTTGTGTGGGCATTGAAAAGTAGCCGCCCGCCTGCGATGCTAATTCGTCGATCACATATTGTGCATTGTTCTTTTTATCCATGTTCCTGCTCCTCCTCTACTAAGTACTTTGAGAACAGCAGCCAAGCATCCTCGTCTGCAAGCATAAAACGTTTCGGTCCTCCGCTCGCTGCGCTGGGGATCCGTTTGGCACCGAAATCTTCCGCATAGTGCTTGGCCAACTCATCTGTTTTTGCGTCAAATACCACATCTCCGCGGCATCCGTTGTCAATGGAGAATTTAATGCCAAATGCGATCAAAGCTGCACCGATTCCGCAATACTTCCGTTCCGCTTTCTTGGTAAGAACGGGGTTGCTTGCTGGTGCGCTCTCTGCGTAAAGAATGTAAACGTATGCTTTACGACCGGAGATCTGATATGCTGCTAAAGCGACCAACTCGCCATCTTCTGTCTTCATTGCATATTTTTGTACAGAGGGGTCTGATAAAAGAGGCGAATCCCAATTTGTTTGCCAAAGTGGGGCATTGTGTGTTGCGGAAATGTCTGCTGCTAAGGCTGTATCAATCTTGACCTGAACAGACGAACTATCAGAACAACGCACAATATAAGGTGCAAAAAACACAGCATCATCTCCTTTCGTTTTTTATATTATAACACACCATTTCTGCAAAAGGAAGCAACAGCGCCTATACAAATATCATCTTTTTCAAAGGTTCCCTCTTTTCTATTCGTCATTGATTATTGTTTTGCAGCTTGCTATAGTATTATGAGTGAAAGGGGGGCATTTATGGACGAAATTGAAATCATAAAACAAAAGCTCATTGAGCAGGTCAATCCTATTTGTATTTATTTGTTCGGCTCTTTTGCAAGAGGTACCGCTCATGTGGAGAGCGACCTTGACTTTTATATTATTGTAGACGACGGCGAGAAAGATCTTCACGCCATAGCCGCTTCTGCATATAAAGCAATCCGTGACGTGAAGCAGCGCCCCATGGATATTCTGGTCGGCACAAAAAGCGGCTTTGACGAGCGCAAGGATCAGTTTACTGTAGAAAACGAAGTGTTCCATAAAGGAATTCTGATCTATGAATCAGGCCGTTGAAGGAGTGGTACGATGGATAGAAACGCCGAAATGAAATGGTACATGGATTAGTTCAGTGGTTCACGCGAACGGTTTTATGAAATCCATATGCAGATGTGCCGCAAGGTTGGCATCAGCTGGAGCAACGCCACCTCCAAAGAGCGGCAGTTCATCGAGGAAATCACAAGATTTACGTTCGAGCGTGAACAGGCCCAGAAAGCCGGTCTTCCGCTGGATACCGTAAAGCCAATGATCACAGTTGCATAACCGAAGCGGTCGCATATTTGCGGCCGCTTTTTTCTGTATTCTGCAGAAAAAACGTATTACCGCCCTATTTTATAAGTAGAGGGCATCTTCTACCCCTCACAAAATCTACATATAGTTTTATCATAATTGACAATCACAAGATATTGTGCTACTATACTCATGTAATTGATGTTTGTGCAGTTCATCGGAACGCAGACCGTATGGTCTGTGCGTGGGGCTTCTCACATTGCACACGTTGTCAGGTTTGTATTTGAGTGCTGGTAGCATGATACTTGCCCGCAAGGGGTAGATGTCGCTGCCGGCATTTTTTATATAGATATTCATGCCGGTGGCAGAAAGGAGTGTTATGGCAAAAGCAAGTCTCATCGGGCTGATCACGCAAGGCCCGGAATTGCAGCACAGCGCCAAGGGTGAACCCTATGTCCGCTTTTCCGTAGCCGAGTACGTCGGCTTCGGTTCGCAGCGGCACACACAGTTTGTTGACGTGTGGGCATGGGGGTACATGGCGCAGCGGCTTGCAAAGTGCAGTCTGAGTAAGGGCGATTTTATCTTTTTGAGCGGCACGTTGGAACTGGAAGAGTTCACAAAAAAAGACGGCATCACAAAGGATAAACGCTTGAAGCTCAGATTGGACGATTGGGCGCCTGTTCCGCAAAAACGGGAAACAGGCCGTCCAGCGCAGAATGAAACAGAGTTTTTTCCTATCTCCGCCGAACAGATCGACGGCGACCGGGACGAACTGCCGGAATAACGCCGGCGCAGCGGAAGAGGAACCGCACCAGATGATTCAGAAATGATTCGTCGGTGCGGTTCCTCTTTTTTTATTTTGGGGCAGCTCCGCACAATTCGGCAAGAGCATTCGACGAGAGATTTTGGCACAAGTCGACGTTTGGAAACGCAGGAATACTGTATGTATTTCAAGTTTCCCAAACGGAAGAATTGGGTCAAAAGATCCGTCGAAGGCCGAAGCCGCAATTGTGCGGTGCTGCCCATCCAGAAAGAATTTTGAAAGGTGGCTTATTTTTATGAAACGATCCAGTCCTCTGTGGGGAAGTGTCTCCGTCCTGATCGGTGTGGTCATTGCGATCCTGGCGCTGGTGCGCGGCGCATGGCTCGTCCCGCTTCTGCTCCTGACCTTTACGGCGTGGGGGCTGTGGGTGGTCATGTTCCAGCTTCAGCCTGCGTGGGATTCCATCCGCGGATATCGGAAGAAAGAGCATGACGCCAGACGGCAGCGGGAAGCATCGCTTTACAGTACGGCGCAGGCAAATGCCGACGCCATGCAGCTTCTGCTGCGGCACGTCAATCATCGTATCTCCGCGTATCTCAAATCGGTCTATCCGAACGCTCGCTGGGAGTGGACGACCAGGAATCCAACCGCGCTCGTTATGCAGGGCGGCACCGGCCGGATTCGCGTGTATGGCATTGAGGAATATGACTATGCGGACGTTCAGATCGACCGCAACGGCAACCTCTCTTGTAATCTTCTGAAGGTCGTGCCGGTGCAGCCGCGTATGGATGCGCCGACACCGCCGAACCAGCAGCCGGTCGATCCGCAGGTCTGGTATGACATGGAGGGACGTGAAGTATTGGAGCGCGTGATCGCGGATCTGGATTCCCGCGGCCACAGCAGCCTGACGCTGAAAGAGGACGGCAGCGTGTGCGTCCATGAGGACGACGACACGCAGGATGTTCCGCAGGAGCATCTGACCGCGTTCCCTCCCAAGGTCTACTGGCCGCGTCTGGGACAGGTACTGGAAAGCGAGGGCCTGACCGCAAGCGTTCAGGATCACGAGATCGCCGTATCATGGTAATTTTTTGAGAAGGGAGCGAAAATTTGAATGAAAAGCGGACGCAGTATTCAGGATGTGAGCCGCGAGATCCTGCGCCAGCAGAAGGCAAAGGCAGACTATCTGGTTGCAACCGACCGTCTGCACATGGATACATATGGCGACAGCCCCGTGATCCGTGTGCTTGACCGCGAGGGCATCGACCAGATCGAGCCGCTGGAGATCCAGCAGACTGCGCATCAGCAGAGCGGCACTTATCTGGACATTCCCAGCAAGTATTATGACCGGATGCTCCAGCGCGATCCCGCGCTTCTGAGCTACAACGTCAACCGCTGGTTCCAGAAGGAGCCGGAGCAGAAGCTGCTGCGCACGATGGACGGCAAGGCCAGAGCGTTTCTCAGCAACCGCTATCGCCGCATCGACAATCTGGACATCGCCCGCGTCGTTCTTCCCATCATTGGCGAAATGGAGGGCGCACGCTTTGAAAGCTGCGAGATCACTGACGACCGGATGTATCTAAAAGTTGTCAATCCGCGCTTGCAGGCAGAGGTAGTTCCCGGTGATATTGTGCAGGCCGGCATTATGATCTCCAACAGCGAGACAGGACTTGGTGCCGTCAACATTCAGCCACTCATTTACCGGCTGGTATGCTCCAACGGCATGGTCGTAAATGAAGCCGGCACCCGCCGGGCGCACATTGGCCGCGTGAACACCACGGACGTGAACTTCGCCCTCTATTCCCAGCAGACGCTGGATGCCGAGGATCGTGCGTTTGTCCTGAAGATTCAGGACACTGTACGCGCTGCCGTTGACGAAGCCAGATTCTCAACAGTTCTGGATCGGATGCGGGAAAGCAAGCAGGCGCAGCTCAATACACAGGATCTGCCCGGTCTTGTCAAGCTCGCCGGTTCCAGTTTCGGTATCTTAGAGGAAGAAGGCAAGGGCGTTTTGCAGCATTTGATCGAGGACGGAGATTTTACCCTCTACGGTCTTGCAAACGCTGTCACGCGGTTCAGTCAGGATGTTGAAAGCTATGACCGCGCGACGAAGCTGGAGGAGATCGGCTACAGCGTGATGACAATGTCGCCGCTGCTGTTCCAGAAAATCAATCAGACACAGGTTACGAAACTTGCCGCATGATGGCAGACAGTAAAATTTGAAAAGGAGTCAAATTTATGAGTATTCAGAATAACAACACATCTGATGCGTATCAGGATTTTATGCTTCCCACGGCGCTGAACAGCGATTTTTCGAGCGAGGATCTCGCCGACGATATGGACGGCCTGCAGCTGACCATGCAGCGGGTGAAAATCCCTGGCGGTGGAAATCTGCAGTTTGAGATTCGCGGCGATGACCCGGACAACCCCGACTATGAGCGCAAGCTCGTCGGCGTGATTCTCTATCACCATCTCGCCAACGCCTACTGGCCAGAAGGCAGCGAGTACGACGACAACGTGCCGCCATTCTGCCAGTCCTTCGACGGCAAGCAGGGCTACGGTGAACCGGGCGGCGTCTGCGCAGCCTGTGCATTCAACCAATTCGGCAGTACGGCAAACGGCAGCGGAAAAGCCTGCAAAAATATGCGGCAGATCTATCTGCTGCGCAGCGGCGAGTATCTTCCGCTGCAACTCTCCCTGCCGCCCACAAGCCTGCGCCCGTTCAATGATTTCATGAACCTCGCCTTTGTCGCCCGCCGGCGCCCCAGCTATTCCGCCATCGTGGAGATCGGTCTGAAACGCGCGGAAAGCGGCGGCTATACCTACAGTGTCGCCACGTTCCGAAAGGTACGGGATCTTGAGGGGGAAGGTCTTGCGGCCGTTAAAAGCTACGCAGCAAATTTCAAAGAGCAGGTCAAATCGCTTCTGGCACAGCGTGTGGAAAACTACAAGTCCGATGTGGAATCACTCACCGGCACGGCGCCCTTGGAGCTCGCCGACAACGGCGACCACTTTTCCTATCCGGGCGTCATTGACGGCGAACGCGACGAGCTGCCGCTCTAAGCAGAAACAGCCAACAAAGCTCGCTCCGCTGAGCAAACGGCAGGTGCGCTTCGCCGAAAAGAATCACAAGCTGGTCTATGCGTTTTTGCAGGAGCAGCGGTATGATCCTGGCGAATATTACGATCTTGCCGTCATGGGCTACCTGCGTGCTGTGGAGCGCTATTGCTCCCACGCCTATCTGCGCCGCTTTTCGTTCTCTACCGTTGCCTACCGCGCGATGCAGCAGAGCATTGCGTCATGGAAACGAGGAGAGAGCAGGCTCAGGCAGGCGGAGGAAGCCTACTGTGCGCTTTATGGCCGCAGGGAGACTGTCTGCGATGCGGAGCTGCCCGAAGCATATTTCTTCTCGGAGCTGCAAAGGTGCGGAACGCCGCAGCAGGCCGCGTTTGCGCTGCTGCGCCTGCACGGGTACAGCAGCGCGGAGATCGCCGCGCAGTACAAGCTGGACCCGCGGCGTGTGCGCCGGATGCTCAAGAGTCTGTATTCCGCCTATCTGCGGTTCCATGGGGACGGGAAGGAGGCGAAAAAATGAAGGATCAGCACACAAGGATGCTCCACGGGCGGCTGCTCAGACCACTGAAGGTCGGCAGCAGCGCGCTCATCGACCACGAAGGGCAGTTTATTCTGACCTCTCTGGTCACGTCCATCCAGGTGCAAAACGAACAGGAAGCAAAGTTTGAAACGCTGAATACGCACTACCATGTGAAGTTTTCTCCGCTTCAAGCGGCAGTTGCGGCATCAATTCTGATGGCCGTCGCTGCATGAATGAAACCCCGGCGGCAATCTCCCGTCTGACCGCCGCCGGACCCACCGACCGCAGCCACAGTTTTTGTGGCTGCGGTTTTTCCGTCAGGAGGTCTTATGAACGAACAAGTCATCCCGGTTTCCGGGAATCAAAAAATCGCGTTTCAATGCCAACGGTGCAGCACCTGCTGCCGCCATGTGGAAAACAAGATCATGCTGGAGACATACGATGTTTATCAGCTTACGCTTCATTTTCAAAGCGAGGGGCAATCCGTCAGGTCAGAGGATATCTGTGCGCAGTACGCACACCCCATGCCGCTGGAACCGTATTTTCCGATTTTTCTGCTGAACACCGTGGGCGAAGATCAACATTGCATTTTCCTAAACGGGAATCATTGCAGCGTCTATGCACATCGGCCGCGCGCCTGCCGAATGTACCCATTCACAGTGGATGCAGGGCGGCGCGGTAAGGACTTCGAGTATTTTCTCTGCACGGATTACCCCGGTCACTTCGGCAAAGGCCGCATCCGAGTCAGCGACTGGTTCTATGAGAATTTTCCCAAGGATGTCCGCCGCTTTGTGAAAGCCGATTACGCGGCGATCCGGCAGTATGGCAAGCTGCTCCGGCAAATGACGCCTGCGCAGGTCGAGCATTCGCTGTTCCAGCTTCTGTTTTACCGCTACTGGAATTACGACCTGAGCAAGCCCTTTCAGGAGCAGTTTGAACACAATCATCGCCAGCTGCTTGCATTTCTGCAGGAACAGCTGGCCCAAAATGGAGGTTCTATATGAGTCAATCCAGAATCACTGGCGCAGTCCTTCTGTGCTGGGAAGATTGCACATCCATTCTCTCGAAGCACCTGACAACGCTGCTGCAGCGTCCGATTCAGCTGTGCAGGATGGTAGAAGACTATGACTACTGGTGCGTTGCGTCGATAAACGGAAGGTTCTCCATCCCGGAGCTTCACAGTCTGCTGGATGCGCTTTCCGCAACCACGGTAGACTTTCCTGATCTGATCCCAGAAGAATCTAACCAGACGCGCTCTTTCAGCATGGAGTTCTCCCGGGCGCTTTTGCAGCATTACTTACACGCAAGCTGGCGCTACGAACATCTCACCGAGGAGTATCTGATGGTAATTGACGTGGACATCGCTGTCCCCGCATGCTGCATTATGAATGGAGAGGTGCCGGATGTCTGATGCAAAGCTGATGATGCCGCTGTTTTGTAACGGCATGTTTAACTGTGGCGGCCGCAGAATCCGTGCTGTCCACCTCTATGATGTTTCCGATGGGGAGCACCGCTATCGTCTTTGGACAAAAGCAGGAACGCCAGATATAGACTATCCCCGCGTAGAATCTGACCGCTACCTGCTATACGTTGAGATCCACGGATACCTCGCACCGCTTGGCATGACAGAATATTTTCTGACCGAACATTGTGGGTATTTGCCGGCTATGCGGGAACTGTATGGCGGTGCAGAACATCGGAGAACGTATTTTGACAGTCTGCAAAAGAGCGCTATTGAGGAAGCTGTCGCAATCGAGAGAACTGTGATCTACCATCTGGGCAAAGAATCGCCCCGGCAGGCAGACTATATCCACGGTATCCTCAATGAGCATCTTATGCGGTATACCGCCAGCAAGGAAAGCGAAGGCAAAACCTTCCCGGATTATATCGGCGCATTGATGGCGGATGAGCTTGACCACTGCATACAGCTTTCCAAAATCTATCGGTCGCTTAAGCAGCAGGAGGATGAAATGCGGCAGGCACAGATTGCCGAGCAGGATCGTGTGTACCAGCAGTCTGTCAATACAGAAAAAGAAAAAGCTGTCGGCGCCGCGCTGCAAATCATCCGCAGCGGCGGCACATTGAAAAACGATACGCTTTGCTATTACAAAGACGATGGCTCGTTTGTGGAAACCTCGTTGATTCTGTATTTGATGCGCGAATATCACATTGACGTGCCGCTCCGCACACAGGGATGGATCAAAGAGCGGTTGGCAAGCGCAACCGTTCAAGAGGATTTCTGCGGCTCTGTTACCTACTACCGCGCAAAAAAGAGTCAATGCTCGCAGAAATTCTTTGGCTGTATGCGAAATCTGATTGCGGCAGTCCACGATGCAAAAGAGGAAGCGGCATAATCAAGCCGCATATAAGCTGGGCAGCACAGAGTTTTTCTGTGCCGCTTTCAAACTCAAAAAGGAATGGAGAACACAAAAATATGAGCAGTGAAATTTATTACGATAAGGCATTTGTTTCTGTTGGCAATCGATTTATCCCGCTTGTCTGCCGTGGCTCGACCAATACCTATGAATTTAACGCGCATGGGCGCGAGATTGCAGAGCGGTACTGGTCTGTTCTGAATCTCCCATATCGGGGCAGGCTGCTGTTTACAAGCGATGAGATCCAGAAGATCGCGGAAACCCATGAAGGCTTCAGCAGTGGCAACCGCGGAGGGATGCGTAAGAGCCGGAACAGCGCTTTTGAAGCCGGTGAGTTTCAGCGCTGGTTCCTCGTGGGCCTGAAGAACGCGCACACGATTGAGGAATACCGTCAATACGGAAATTCCGTCGTTCTTACAGCCCGGCACACGCAGAAAGCAACGTATGCCTCCACGACAGAAGCCTTTCTGACTGCGCTTTCCCGCATCGGTGAGCAGAACATTGCCATCCGTTTTGATTCCTGCCGCAGCTTTCACCATCCGCCGCGTGTCAGCAAGCCATCAAAATTCAATAAGTTGAAACAATTCTATGTTCTGAAAGCATGGAGCGGATACTTTGTAAAGCGGACACGGCACGGCGTCATGACCATCCGCACCAACGATCCGACGGTTGCAACCGTGCGGAAATTCAGAACGGAACGAGCCGTGCAGAAGTACATGGAGGAAAATGCGCCGTTCTTTTCCAGCGTTCCCTTTTCTGTCGAATGTGTACGGTCAAAAGAGGCGGTGAAAGCAACGCTCGGTCTTGCAGCGCCTTGACGGAAATACATAATTCATCTATAATAAAGGCAGAATAAATCCTTGGAGGGATGCTATATGATGATTCGATCTGCAACGGCCCTTCGGAATGACTACGATGGCATGGTGAAGCGCTCGACCGAAAAGCAGGAATCGACCTACCTGACGCGCAACGGCGACGGCGAAATGGTATTCCTGCCGATAGAACTTTGGGAAAAACGACAGGCAGAGCTGGAGCTTTTTGCGGAAATTCTGCGCAGGGAGCAAAACAAACTCTCCGGTGCAAGAACATATTCCGCAAGCGCGCTGCGTGCCGATGTGGCGGATATCCTTCGTGAGAGTTGAGTGGTTAAATGAGGCGCGGCATAAGTTTCTGGCCTTTCTGAAATACTACAAAAGCCGTGCGGTTTCAATCAAACCGCACGGTCTTTTTATGCCTCCGCAGATGTCAAGTCTGAATTGCGCCAAATTTTCATCGTATATTTCGTCACTTCGCGCATAGCCAGCCACAGCATCTTGTGATATCATACTCCCGTTTGTTTGACATTCGTGTTCAAAGGAGGAGTATCATGCAGTACACTGACAACGAAGCCGCTTTGATCGGCGGCCTGATTTCAACCTACTTTCTTCGTCCGGCGGTATCTGCCGCACTGAAAGATTCCTATACCCGCGTGCTGGAGCATCTGCACGCAGGCCATGTTTCTGCTGATGATCTCAAACAGATTCAAAAAGCACTGATATTTCTGATGCCGACCTGTCAGCTGTCCAGAGAATCACAGCGCGACTTGATGGGCGTTAATCTCAAAACGACAGCGTTGCTGGGTTCCTGCATCTGATGCATAATATTGGTGGCATGGTTGTCCCCAAAGAGCTGTTTGAAATCTGCGTTTGAAATTCTGCGTATCATATGCATCCATAGAAATAGCGGCCGTGCGGCTTCAAAAACCGCACGGCCGTTTCTTTTATTCTTCTACTGACGGAAAATGATTCGTTGATTCCAGAGTTCAGCGCTATCCGCCAGATGGCGACTCACTCTACCGTCACATTCCACGCTGCGCATATAGGAGATGCGGTGGCTGCATCCAGTATGAATACTTTCCAGCTTGCAGGTGCCGCCGATGTCTTTACAAGCAGCGTATGGTCATACGTCTGCATACTTTCAGTGCGCAGCTGTTCACTTACAGATACACCAATCATTCTCCCGTCCTCCGCATATGCCGCAACCATGATCCGCAGGTCTTTTGCAGCTTTTGTCTGGTTGTTGACAGAGACCCGGACTGTCAGCTTTCCGTCCTCATAAACACCCGCAGCGGTCATATCAATTGTCTGTGTAAATATCGACCGTACTGTAGCGCAAGCGGAATTGTTTCCAAGCAGATTTTCATTCTCCTGCGGTTCGGCTGTGACGCAGACCATCTCGCCCTCGGTCAGCGTCGTATCCGGCGTCAGCACAACGTTTTTCAGTTCGCCGGGCGCAAGCGGCTCAACGCTTTGCCTTCCAAGCTCCGGCCCCTCAGAACCGCTTTGGCGGAAAACAACCGTGAAGCTTTCGCTGGCGCTGCTGCCACGGTTTACAACCTGCGCAAGAATCTGTGTTCCGCTGTCTGTGTGAACGGCGGCACATGTTTCAACCGAAATATCCAAGCTTCTGAACAGGCATTCTGCTGTGTTGTCGCCTGCATTCAGATCCTCAAGCGCTGTGGGCAGCACGGTAATTTCTGCACTTGTCAGCGAAAGGGTATCCGGAAGCGTATAATTCAGGTAGGCTGTTTTTGTCTGTCCCGGAAGCAGCGTAATTCCGAACTCCGACGATGCAAGCTCTGTCGTACCGTTTCTGGCTATGACCTGGACACCCTGTACAGTTTTGCCGCTGTTATTTGTAACATCCACCGTAAACGTCAACGTTTGTCCCGCAACAAGCGTATCGCGGATATAGTCAGCACCTGACACAGCAAGGTCGCAGTTCAAATCCCGATCCAGTAGCATCAGATCCGCATGCTCATATGCGCCGTTCTCCCCGAATGACCAAACTGCAGCGAGGATCTTGATCTGATAGTCGTCTGTTATCACAGCGGAGAAGCCGCCGATGCTGCTAGAGGACACCTCCGTCAACTGTAATGGCTCGCCCCATCCATATCCGTCATTGATCAGCGCGAACACCTGATTGTTCCCCGCTTCATCAGCAGCCGAGTAGACGATTGCCTGATATTCCGTCGTGCAGAGGATCTGACGCGTAGAGCATGTTGTGGGCGCGTTCTCCACCGTCCAGCTTGACGGCAGCGGCTGTTCCTCCTGATACCAGCTCACATCAGCTGCAGCGGCTTCAGACCAGATATCATTGACCAGTGTCGATTGATATGTCTGACTTCCGTTTTTCCATGCCGCAGCCACCGCGCCGTCCTGTGTTGAAAGCTGCGGTGCATAGTCATAGCCCGCGCAGGAAATATTCTGCGCTGCTCCAAATGCCCCGCTTGCCGTGTCAAATCTGGCCGCAGCGATGTCACAGTTTGCAGCGATCTCATCGCTGCTTAATGCATCGAGACTCGTTCCTCCAAATACCTTCGTATAATTTTGCCACACAAGCCAGATCGTGCCGTCAACCGTTTGCAGGCTGGGTGCGAAATCTGTCGTGCCGTCATCTGCGACAAGCACGGGAGCTGACCACGTTCCGTTTTTGCAGACACTGTAATACAGACCTGTGCTGTCCGTCACAGCGCGTGCAGGGACATCCGCTGCCCAGACCGCGAGAAGTCCGCCATCCGGCAATTCTGCCAGACACGGCGTATTATAGCCGTTGATCTTCTCCACTATCGTGCCGTTCTGTGCCGTTTTTGCCGCATATTGCATGACCTGTATCGTATTGTCCGGAACAAACTGGAGACCTGTCTGTGCAGCATCGCTCTTTTCGTGCCATGCGCTTGTCCCATCTTCGTAGAATACCATTTCCCTGCTCTCGCCCAATTTCCAAGTGCCATCTTGACCCATAAGCGTTCCTACGATTGACAGTTCACCCTGAATCGTGGCGAAGGTCTCTTCCTTTTTGACCGGTGAACTGGTATAGACCTTGAGCGTTACGCCGCCCTGCACGCCGCAGGAAATGTAGCCTTCCCATCCCGGTCCACACTCCGCATTCACCGCAAACGAAAGCTGCAAGGGCTGTTTTCCAGCAGGCTTCAGGAAATCCCAGTTTTCATCATAAGTCAGCTTAATACTCTGGCTCAGCTTATTCTTCAATGTAACCTTCAAATACGCCGGTATTCCGGCTACTATGGTCTGGTGTTTATAGGTTACACCGCCCTTTATCACAAATGCAAATTCCATCTCCAGAATCCGAAGCTTGCCGTCCAGTACATTCCCCGTAAAATATCCGACGACCTGCACGCTACCGGACACGCCAAAGGTACTGTGGCGTTCCGGTATGTAGCCGTATTGATCTTCCACATTCTTCAGTATTTTCGCGAATTTTTCATTCTTTTCTGTCTCGTCAGAGCGCATGATCTGGCTAAACGCTTCTTTCAGTCCGCCGAACGCCCCCTCCGTTGATGAACCTTTCAGGAGCTTAATGCCGATCGTTCCTTTTACAGTTCCATCCTCTTTGATCTCCACACTGATTGGAATGCCGTCCAGCAGATCCTTAAAATCGATTTTCAGTGAGTTTCCTCCCGCAATCTTCAGTTCCTCTTGTTCAGAATCTGTCGGAATATCGAAGGAATCTCCAAGATCTGCTTTGATCGAGACTTCTACGCGCTGAATGATGTCAATATTCACTTTCGTTCTCTGTTCTGTGCCGTCGTCCGCTTTCAGGCAGAGATAGATCTGTCCGCCGGTAGTAAAATGCTCCGCCAACCGGACAGGATTGGCCGCATCGCTGGTCAGATTCAGTTTCTTCCCATTCTGCTCCAGCCAGACGCTTCCCGTTCCGTGTCCGTTCCAGTTGATAATCGGATAGAGCGTCTGCTCTGCCGCTTCATGATCGACGGACAGCTCGTAGACCGTCTCCGTATCGCCG
>OBCQ01000157.1_pt1 | contig 19414 bp, 7 predicted proteins | sample 1517991 | NCBI WGS metagenome assembly OBCQ01 (sample SAMN03418263, study PRJEB22391) | human gut metagenome | biome: human-gut; feature: organic feature; material: feces | host: Homo sapiens | place: Tanzania | collected 2013-01
GCCTTTCAACGGTGGTAACACCTCGAACGAGAAGTGCTTCTCGTCACCACCTGAGGTGAGTATATCTGAAATGTTCATCTTCTTATTATCCTTTCGTATCTTATTTACCAGTACAAAGTTACGGAAAATCTTACACAAATTTGCTGTTTTGATTAATAATTAATACTTTTGCTTGTAAATCTAAACAACAACGATGAATATGAGACCTCATACAACTATTTTTTCGTGCGCCATCGTAGCGCTCTGCCTCGCCGCAAGCAATGGTGTTGCGGCGAACAATTCACCATCTCAACATCAAATCTCACCATCTCAACACCTCACCACCTCACCATCACAACATCAAATCTCACCATCTCAACATCAAATCTCACCATCTCAACATCTCAACATCTCAACATCCACCCTCACCACAAAGCGCCCTGCTCCTGCCGAGCGTCTTTTTGTGTCGGACGCCGTGGAGAAGAAGATTCGCGAGATAAAGAAGCGCATAAAGGACAACGCCTACTTAGCGTGGATGTTCGAGAACTGCTTCCCGAACACGCTCGACACCACCGTCCACTTCACCGACGCTGCGGACGGCGAGGAGGACACGTTCGTCTATACGGGCGACATCCACGCCATGTGGCTGCGCGACTCGGCTGCGCAGGTGTGGCCCTACGTGCAGCTGGCTAAGGGCGACCGCAAGTTGCAGAAGATGTTGCGCGGTGTGATACGCCGCCAGCTGAAGTGCATCAACATCGACCCGTATGCCAATGCCTTCAACCGCGAGCCGGTGGAGAACGGTCCGTGGGCTAACGATATGACCGACATGAAGCCCGAGCTGCACGAGCGCAAGTACGAGATCGACTCGCTCTGCTACCCTATACGCCTCGCCTACCACTACTGGCAGGTGACTGGCGACGCTTCTGTCTTCGGCGACGAGTGGCTGCAGGCGGTGCGCAACATCCTGCGCGTGTTCCGCGAGCAGCAGCGCAAGCAGGGTCTCGGCTCTTACCGCTTCCAGCGCGAGACGGAGGACCAGCTCGACACGGTCTGCAATCACGGCTGGGGCAACCCCGTGAAGCCCTGCGGCCTCATCGCCTCTGTCTTCCGCCCGTCCGACGACGCCACGACGTTCCTCTTCCTCGTGCCGTCCAACTTCATGGCGGTTAGCTCGCTGCGCAAGGCGGCTGAGATTCTGCGTAAGGTGAACGCCGACACGGCGCTTGCCGACAACTGCACGGCGCTTGCCGACGAGGTGAGTGCGGCACTGAAAGAGTACGCCGTGGTAGACCACCCGAAGTACGGCAGGATATACGCCTACGAGGTGGACGGTTTCGGCAACCGCTTCCTCATGGACGACGCCAACGTGCCGTCGCTTCTCGCCTTGCCTTATCTTGGCGACGTCGACGTGAACGACCCCGTATATCAGAACACGCGCCGCTTCGTCTGGAGCGAGGACAACCCCTACTTCTTCCGCGGCAAGGCGGGCGAAGGCATTGGCGGTCCGCACGTGGGCTACCACATGGCGTGGCCTATGTCTATCATGATGCGCGCCTTCACGAGCACCGACGACGCCGAGATAGCCGAGTGTCTGCGCATGCTGCAGCGCACCGACGCCGGCACGGGCTTCATCCATGAGTCGTTCAACGTCGACGATGCAAGCAAGTTCACGCGCGAGTGGTTCGCATGGCAGAACACGCTCTTCGGCGAGCTTATCATCAAGCTCGTGGACGAGGGCAAAACGGCGCTGCTCCTCGACGCCCGCAAGTAGGCGCAGCAACTTCAATTATAACATAACAAAAGGATATGCAAGACAAAAACAATATACCCGAACTTCAATCGCCATTCGAACAGCTGAGAGAACTGGATGCGGACGGCAAGGAATGGTGGAACTCGCGAAGGCTTGCGCGAGTTATGGGCTATGGCAAATATTGGAACTTTGAACGTGTCATAGCAAAAGCGCAGGCATGGACTTCGCAAAAGGGATATCACCTCGGCGAACACTTCGTGGAAATCAGAGAAATGGCAGAACTCGGCAATGGGGCAATAAGAGAGGTAGCAAGCATGCTGCTATCACGCGCTGCATGTATGGCTGTGACTATGAATGCCGACCAAAAGAAGGAAATGGTGAAGGCTGCACAGCAGTACTTCAGTTCGACCATGACCCCAGACATGGCGGCGAAAAGTATGGAGGCGTCTATTCTGATGTATAGAGGCGGACGAGGGAAAGTGCAGGTGCAGGTAGTGTTCGACACCAATACGTTCTGGCTGTCACAACAGAGAATGGCGGAGCTGTTCGGCGTTACTCAACAGAACATCAGCTATCACTTAATACAGATTGAAGAGAGTGGCGAACTACATTTGTCCGAGGGCTACAAAAAAATTTTGTTACCATCGGACAAATGCTCCAACGAAGTGGTGATGTACAACCTTGACGTGGTGATTGCCGTAGGCTATCGTGTTAACAGTTACGAGGCTACACAGTTTCGTATATGGGCTACGAACGTATTGAAGGAGTACCTTACCAAGGGCTTCGTACTGGATGACGAACGTCTGAAGGGCAAGAACGTTTTCGGAGAAGACTACTTCGACGACTTGCTTGACCGTATACGAGAGATACGAATCAGCGAGCGTCGCTACTACCAGAAAATAACGGACATATACAGCGAATGCAGTGCCGACTACAACAAGGATTCTGAAGAGACGCGCAAGTTCTTCAAGACTGTGCAGAACATGATGCACTTTGCTGTAACAAAACAGACAGCAGCTGAAATAATCTATAACCGTGCCGATGCTGAACGTCCTCACATGGGACTCACGACATGGAAGAATGCACCCGAAGGCAGAGTGATAAAATCGGACGTTACCATTGCCAAGAACTATCTGAGCGATAAGGAGGTAGACTCGCTGAACCGACTCAGCAATGCTTTCATCGACATTGCCGAACAGCGTGCCGAAGACCATATACTGATGACAATGGCTGAGTGGTACGACCTTTTGCAAAGATACATGAACCTCAACAATCGCCCCGTACTTCCGGATGCAGGACGTGTGACTCACGAACAAGCTGTCGAAAAGGCTCTAACGGAATATGACAAGTTCCGTATCATTCAAGACCGCGAGATTATGTCAGACTTCGACCGCCAACTGAAAAGCCTTTTCGGCAACGAAAAAGTTCCGACATAAGATTAAGCGAAATAGGAATATATTGCTTATCTTTGCACCATCTTAACCACAAGTATGTCTAACAAACGTTTGTCAAGCTAAAGCTTCCATATAAAAGGACAAAGATACTTGCACAAACAAAACCCAAAACATCCAGCTTATGGAAAATGTAATTAAGAAACTTTTTGTCGCCATGCTGCTCTGCCTCGTGCAGACCGCCGTATGTACTGCCGACACGTTCAAGGGAAAGATTGTGAACGCCGAGACGGGCGAGATTCTCATCGGAGCAACGGTGCGCAGCGAGATAAACCCACAGCCGGGTTGGTCGATGCAGAACTCGACGGAGACCGACAGCACGGGCTGCTTCACGCTCGACTCCGAATGGGAGGGACGCATCATGTTCACGTTCAGCATGATCGGCTACAAGAACTCGCGCAAGGTAGACTATGCGTACGGATCTGAGGTGAAAGACACCACCGACCTGGGCACCATCAGGCTGCAGCCTACGGCGCTCATGCTGCAGGAGGTGGAGGTGAAGGCGAAGGTGCCGCGCATCACGATGCGTGGCGACACCATCGTGTTCAACCCCGAGGCGTTCAAGCTGAAGGAGGGCGCGCGCCTCGACGAGCTTATCAAGAAACTGCCGGGCGTGCAGCGTCGCGACGGCAAGCTATACTGGAACGACAAGCCCATACGCCTGATGATGAACGGCAAGGACCTGTTCGGCGGCGACCAGATCTTAGGGCAGTTGCCGGCTGACGTGGCTGACAAACTGAAGGTGTACGACCGCAAGTCGGAGCTGGCACGCCACACGGGCAACGACGATGGCGATGAGGACCATGTGCTCGACATACAGGTGAAGCCGGGCTTCCTCGACAAGTGGTACGGCGACATCGAGGCTCAGTACCAGACCAAGAAACGCTACAGCGGGGCTCTCACCGCAAGCCGACTGAGCGACCAAGACCCGCACATGATATACGCCCAGGCTAACAACGCCAACCGCTACGTAGACAAGACTATTGGCTCTACCAGTAACCGCAACATCGACGGCGACGGCAAGAGCCAGTACGGCTCGTACAACTATCAGCACAACTGGCAGACAAAGGGCACGCAGCAATACACAAGCAACCGCTTCAACATTAGCGCGAACATGGGACACAGCGACGGATGGAACAGCGGAAAGGCGTCGACCGAGACGTTCTTCCCGAACCAGGAGCACACGTTCGGCGTGAAAGACACCTACCGCTACAAGCACAACCTCAAGCCGCAGCTGGAGGCGAAGCTCTTCGCCTACACCGACTCTGCCAACACCATCGACGTTAAGGTGAAAGCCTCATACGAGAAGGCTCGCAAATCGTACGAGGAGAAGTCGGCTTCGTACGGCTACCAACCCGACCAGTTTGCCTATCACTCGCTGAAGGAGGCGCTCGACGCAAAGCCCGGCGACGCGCTCTACGACCGACTCATCACACGCGACAGCGAGTACGAGTCGACCGAACTGCAGCAACGCGGACTCAACATCTCGTACATCTGGCAGCACTTCATCGGAAAGAAGGGTTCGTTCACGCTGGGGGGCTACACCAACCTGAGCGGAACGAACGAGGACACGCACACCAACCACGACGTGGAGTATCTGCGCGAACAGCGCAACGAGAAGCTGTGGCAGTTCTACGACCGCAGCGAACACAATCTGAATACGCAGTTCGGCGCTTCGTTCGAATACTGGCTTGGCAAGAAGTTGTACTTCAACATATTCGACAACGTGAGATTAAGCCGCACACGCATCGCACGCAACTTCTTCAGCGACACCGACGAGCAGAACGTAGCTAACGGCACGCCGACAACGGCAGACCCTGAGAACACCACGCGCAGACTGACGCACAAATGGACGAACGAGCTGACCGTGAAGTCGACCATCACGCCGGTGAAGGCGCTGATGATTATGCCGATGTTCAAATGGAACTACAGTCGCGAGAAGGCCAACTTCCACTACGGACCGCTCGACACCACTGCCGTGCGCACAAGCAATACGTACGAGCCGTCTATCTTCCTGAAGTGGAAGATGAGCCGCGTGCGCAATATGGACATCGCCTTCGCATACAACACCTCCGTGCCCGACCTCGTGAGCACGCTCGGCTACCGCAACACCATCGATCCGCTGCATATATACATGGGCAACCCGCTGCTGCACAACTCGCACAGTCATACCACTACGTACAACTACCACCGCATGTGGCTGCGCAAGCAGATTGTGCTGGGCTTGACCGCTTCGTACAATAAGGACATCAACCCCGAGGCTACGCTCTACAGCTACAACTCGGCTACCGGCGTCTACACGTCGAAACCGATGAACGTGAAGGGCGGCGACATGTGGAAGTTCGCATTCAACTACGACCAGGGCATCGGCTTCTACTTCCGACTGATGAACAAGTTCGCGCTGGAGACAGCGAAGTCGTACGGCTTCCTCACCATCGTCGACAACAACGCTGCCGACGCTCAACCCGAACTGAACAAGCAGAAGCGACTGGGCATAAACAACGACTTCGAGTTCTCGTACGAGACCGAGAAGTTGCAGCTCACGCTCTTCGACCGTCTGGAGAGCAACCGCTACCGCTACGACGATGCTTCGTACAACACCACACCGCTGTTCAACAGCGTGGGCATAAGCGCCAACCTGCATCTCGCTCCGTTCGAGGTGTTCGTGCAGCTGTCTGACGACTATCGTTCGGGCTATGCCACATCGGCGATGAACGGACACAAGCTCAAGTCGATGGCGTCCATCAGATGGAGCTTCTGCAAGAACAAGTGTATGCTGAGCCTGTTTGCCGACGACATCTTCAACAAGGACATCTGGTACGAAAGCGAATACTCTGCCTTCCAACGCCAGGAGTACTCCACAAACTATATTCACCACTATCTGAATCTGAGCTTCAGATACAGATTCGACGCAAAGGCGAAGAATGGCAAATCGACAACGATGGGCAGAAGAAGATAAACAGTTAATACAAACAAAAAGCCGTAGCGGAGGAGTTCCGCTACGGCTTTTTTATTTAGGGTAATTGTTGGAGGTGGTGTAGGGATCTTATCTCACCACGACCTTGCGGGTAGTGGTCAGGCCGGTGCTGGGGTCATAGGTACTGCGCACATACACACCGGGAGCGGTGGGCTTACCATTGAGCATCCTGCCATGAACGTCGAACCAACGGGTGTTGTCGTCGGCGTCGATAGCTATGCCGTCCACATAGGTGGTCTTTCCGAAGGTCAGCTCAAGCGGCTGCTTGTAAGATCCGCAGATGTCGTCCTCGGTGAAGTCGACCGTTGCATCCGCAAGCCATACGTCGCCGTTCTTGACCATGAGGAACCTCAGGTTGCACTTGCCCTCGCCCGGAACGGTGAAGTAAGCGTAGCCGTCGGCGTCAGTTACCTCCGCCGTGCGACACTCGTCGCCTGCGAACACTCCGACCTCGGCTCCTTGCTGCACCTCACCGTTGAACGTAACACGAGCCGTGATGGTCATGTTGCTCGGATACTTGTGGTGGTCTACAGGAGTGAAGGTTGACTGCTTAGACTGGGCTGCTACCTTCTTCTGAACATAGGCTGGCAACGATGAAGGATAGTTGAATGTCCTTACGTTTGCGCTTGCGCTCTGCAGCATATATCCCTGTCCGGGAGTGAGAGCCTTCAGCGAGCCGGTCCATTCGTAGCCGTCGAAGAGGGCGAACCCATACTGGCCCTTGATCATGTCGCCGTCTTGCGGATCCATGCCGGCAAGGGCGTCGGCCACCGAAGCGGTCTGCGTGTTATTGTAGGCTATCCAGTTCCAGCCCGGCACAAGGGTGATGGTGCGGTCGGCCTGCGTTCCACTACTGCCAATGAGTTTGAGCATGCGGGCATTGGTCATTCGAACCTTATACATCGACCGATTATCGACGTCGAAGTTCTTGCCATACCACGCACCATTGTCGCAATTGGCAAACTCGTCCTTGCTCTTCACTGTCTCCACGCCGTCTGCCACATCGGCAAACACACTTCTGACACCCATGTCGTCGGCCTTGGCGTAGAACGAAGTCCAGTTCCAGCCTGCGCTGAGAAGCGTTGTCTGCTCCATCTTGTCGGCAGCTTCGATGAGAAGCGGAGCTGCATACTTGCCCACGAGCACATTGGCGCTGAAGGCCACAGATTGCGACGTGGTGGTAACAGGATACATGATGCCCGTGCTGGCGTCGTAAGCCTTGAAGGTGAGCGGCGTGCCAGCGTCGTCGGCATTGCCATACACATCGAGCAGCACGAAACTGTTGTCATAGCGTGCGTTGTATGCAGGATGTGCTACGCCGCGGCATTCGTCGTCAACGAATACGCCTACGATGTCGTCGGCATCATAGCTCGGTTTGCCGAGGAAGGAGAGTGTTCCGATGATGCTCATCGTACTCTCGTACTTACCCTTGTCTACTGTCCAGTTGGGCTTGTCGCCCTCGACGGTGATGGCGAGCGTGAGCGGTGTGGCTATGCCGTCGTTGCCGGTGAGATACACCGTCTCCTCATACTTGCCCACAGGCGTGGCCTCCGTAACCTCGAAAGCGATCGTCGTAGAGGTAAGCGGATCGATTGTGCCATAGTCCGCGCTTGCCTTGAGCCACGACGGCAGTCCGCTGAGGGTCCACATCTGCTGCTTGCCACTCTTGTTGGCGAACGTAGCCTCGAAGGTGTGGCTCTCGCCTACCCGCTTCGTCGTCTTCATGGTGTTCTCGCTCCACGCCAACTCATTGTTGTTGACATAAGCGCTCCAGCATACCGGCAGCGAGAGGTTGCCGTTGACGTCGCGCAGGTCGCGAACGGTGAAGTGGATTGTGCAGGCGGCCATGGAGGCTGGAGTCTCGTTGAGTGTGATGACAATCTTGTTGTCGCTTGCCGTGAACGAGTAGTCGACGTTGGTCTCAGTCTTCTTCTCCCTCAGTGCGGGAGCCTCGTCGGTAAAGGCGAGTGCGTCGGCATAAACAGCCTTGTGGTCGGGTCGCAACAGGTCGTCGTCGCTGCCCACGGTCACCACCTGATTATAGGCGTCGAGCGTCTTCTTCTCAAACGGATAGTATGCCACGAGACCTTGCTCCTTACCCGTGAGGCGCATCTTGCGGCGCGACTTCAGAATGTCGGCAGTCAGAGTGGCGTTCCACAGGCGTATTTCGTCGATGCCAGCCACGAGCTGTCGGTCGTACTTATACGCTCCGTCCTCGGTAAGCGTTCGGCGTGCTCCAACAATCATTCGGTCGCTTGCCGTTGTTCCGATGCCGGTCACGCTTGTTGCCAGGGTGCGCTCGCCATCCACATACACGGCAGCATTGCCGTTGCGAAGGATGTTGAGTGCCACGTGGTGCCAAGCCTTGTCGTGCAGCGAACTTGTGCCGGCTGCGAAGGTGTTGTCGCCGGATGTGAGTTGCAGCACACCGTCGGCGTTCATCCACAGTTCCACCTCGCCAGCTTGCAGCAACTGGGTTTCGCCCTTCTGCTTGTCGGCGCGCATCCACAGTTCGATGGCGCAGTTGTCGGCGGCGAGCGGCGATACGTCGGCGGTAGGAATGTCGAGATGCGACGTGCCGTCGAGCGCAATGGCCTTGTTCTCGTTGTTGAGATACCAGTTCTCGCCCGTCAGGCGCAGGTGTCGGTTGCGTGCATAGTCGGTAACGACGGTGCCTTCGCCCTCGTCCATCTTCCAGTAGCCAATCAAGTGGCGCGTTGCCGGATTCTTAGTCTTGCTCTTCTCCATCAGCGCTGCTGTCATGTCGTGAGCCTCGTCCCAAAGCGTGAGTTCGTGGATGGCTCCCGTCAAGCGTTGTCCGATGGCGAGCGGTCCGTTGCCTTCGTAGGCAGCTACTGCCTCATCGGTAAAGAGATCGGTGGTGGTGGCGTCTTCTGCCACGGCTGCCTTCAGCGTATTGCCGTTGGCTGTAACGGCATAGTTCATCGTGAGGTATGCCCACTTGTCGGTTGGCATCTCAGCCTTCGACGTATAGGCGTTGTCGCCGATCTTCACCAGGAGGTGGCGGTTGTTGTCCACGCCTACTACGAGCTTCTGCTGTCCCTTACCGTGTGAGAGCAATGTGCCTGCGCCCTTGAGGTTCACCCAAGCGTCGATGGCAAAGCTCTTGCCTGCCAAATTGATGTCGGCTTCGGTAGCGGCGGTGTTGTCGGTGCCGGTCATGCCGAGAGCGGTGGCGTGCGACACCTCAGCGCCGTTGAGCACACCAGTGACGATGAAGTTGGCAGTCTTCGTGAGTTCGCCCTTGAGGAAGTTCTCGTTAAACTCGATGCTCACGTCGTCGCCAGGCGATAGAATGCCGTTGGTAGGCGTCGGCATGCCGAGCGGTTGCGGGCGCTGCATGTCCTTCACGAGGGCAATCTCCTCACTGGTGTTGTACACTTCCTCATTGCCGTACGAGCTGACGGAGAGAATGCGGAAGGTGTAGTCGCCGTCGCTGAAGTTGTGCATAGGCAACTTGTACGACACCGTGGCTGTGCTGGGCAGCAACTCGTTGTTCTGGGTCTTGTCGGCCTCGTTGATTACGTATTCGCGAACCAGCGTCCAGTCGGTGTCGCCCTGCTTGCGATACTGTATGCGGAACGCCTTGAGGTTGTGGTAGTCGCGGTCAAACTGGCTGAACGAGATGTTCAGGTCGTCGCCGGTCTGCGAGTTGAGCGTAGTGCGGTCGAGCTTCATCGTCACAGCTGATGATGAAGGCACGAACTGCGCCGATACGTATACGGTGTCGGCTATCTGGTCCCATGTGCTTGTCGGGTCGTACTGCGACTGCGAGGCGAGCACGATGCCGATGTTCTTGTAGTCGAGCACGCTGGTGTTGGTCTGCCAAAGCTGCATGGCCTTGGTGACGGTCTCGCCAGCCTGGATCTTGATGATGCGGTTGTCGGTGAGCGGCATGCCGTCGATGGTGATCTTGGCACCGTCGGGATTGCTCTCGTCGATCATCAGGAGCTTGTAGTAAACGTCCTCGTCAATCTCCGAGGCGTTGGTGAGACGCAGCGTGTAGTTGGCGGCGCTACCCGTAGGCACATTGCTTACCACGGGTACATCCACCGTGATCTGCGGCACCTCGATTTGCATGGTGGCCTCCATGATGGTGGTGCCCGGACGATAATACTTGGTCTTCACCTCGCCCTCATACGGGCCGGAGGTCTGTCCGCCACGTGTGCGGAAGATGGGCGAATAAGCGCCATACTTATATACGTCCACTGTCAGAGCGTCGTCGTCGCCTTCCTCAGCGAGGGTGTAGCTGAACGACGACAGCTTGGTGGTGCTGCTCTCTGACGTGTTGTGCGTTCCGCCGCCGGTATGTGTGGCAATATAGGTCTCGACGCCCAATGTGTTAACGGTCATAATCCATCGCCTGTCAAGAGTTACGATGGCAGTCAGGGACCAGTCGAGCGTGCTTCCGTGGCTTTCCTCTACTTGCGTGCTCATGTTGATGCTGCTGCCCGAGTCAAACGAGAAGTTCTGGTCGATGTACTTCTCACGATTCTCGTAGGCGAGCACCTTCTCTTTCTCGTTTGCGGCAAGGGTGTTCTCCCATATTCGTATTTGGTTGTTGCACCATTCCACCGAGTCGCTGTAACAGTGGTTGTCGTCAGGCACTACCATGGTGTATGACGGTCCGTCTGACGAAACGTACTTCGTGGCTTTCGAGCCCCAAACCTTCTTGTCGTTGTTTGAACTTCCGAAGCGTGGGTCATCGGCGGCAAGCGTGGTGAGGTAGACGGTATGTCCCGTGGTGTTGCTGAATCCCTGGGTGCTGGCAACGGTCTGTAGCAGACTGTTGCGCATGGAGCGCAGGTTGGGCAGCAAAACGTTCTCCACGTAGTTTGCCGTGTAGTTGAACATGGTCTTGAAGTTGAGTCCCGTGGTGATGATATCCTTCAGTTCCAATGTCGCCTTGTCGCTCGTTCCTTGTCGGCGGAAGTTGATGTCGCGTGCCAGTCCGTAGATGAGGTTGGTTGCCGAACCGATAAACACGTCGCCATTGGCACCCACATATTCGGGTGCGGACGATGTGGATATGGTGCGTGTGGCAGTAACTGTGCGGCTCCATGTGGAGGCATTCTCTCCCTGGGTGGAGACATTCAGCCCCAATGTGGCGTCGTAGGTGTTTTTAATTTCATCTATCTTGCCTATGCCTATGCCTCCGGTGAGCGATGTGATGTCGAATCCGAACTTGCCCGTTACCGCCCCTTCTTCCTCCGAGCTCCATACGCCACCATGGCTCGTTGATTTCGAAGTGATGGTGCCACTGGTCCATTCGGCACTTGAGCCTGTTCCGGGAGGATCGCGCAGAATCATCTCCACCACGTCGGGGCCGCTCGTCACGAAGTTGTTGCCCGTGGGCAGCGAACCGAGGATGATGCCGTTCATGCCACTGCCGTCCCAGTTGTAGGTGCGGTCGTCGATGTCATAGCTGATGGAGAGGGTGCGCGAGTAGGGCGCGGTGATGTTGGGCAGACCTGCCTTCCATGTGTACACGGCGCAACCGAGACTGTCGAGTTGCAACTGGTTGCTCTCCAACTCCACCAACGAACCGGCAGGTTTGCCAGCCGTGTTGTTCTCAAGATATACAGATTGCGAGGCTGAGAGGGCGTTGTTGATAGTCACCACATTGCCGCTGAGCGGCACGTGCGATGCCACGGGCTGGTTCTTCACGTCGTGGTTGACATACTCCTCGAAGCCCTTGAGGTCGAAGGTGTAGTTCTCTTCGCTTTCGAAGATGGCACCACCGTAGTTGTAGGTCACCTTACCGTTGGTGTCGATGGTGTAGATGTCATCGATGGCGAGCTTGCCGCTGGCATCCTCAATCTCATATTTCGATAGTCCGAAGGCTCCGTCGTCGTGGCCACGCTGGGTGACGGTGAACGAGGGTGCGCTATGATAGGTCTGACTAAGCTTGCAGTTATATGCATACTCCTGACGCGCTCCATTCTCGTTGGTCAAAGTGTCGGTCAACTGCATGAGCGGATTGGTGGCGTCGACGGTGGTTGCGTCGCCAACGCTCAGGCCGGTTGCCACGACCTTCATGCTCTCCACATTATACATAAGCGGGGGAACCATAGCAGAGAACTCACCCGTGAGCGAGTCGGTGCGTATGAAGATCTTTTTGGCGGCATCGCCTGCGCCGCGCCACGAATGGCTGGCAATGGTGCTGGTGGCTGACTGTACGGTAGCCTTGGCGGTGTTGGTTTCGTAGCTATACGACGTGCCGTTCACCTTCTTCACCACGTTGAGGCGATAGCGGTCGTTGGTGGGGCTGAGAACGAGTTCGGTGATGCCGATGTTGTTATGGCTTGCACCGAATCCGACTGGCTTCTCGCCCTCAATGCTTCCACCTACCACACGGCCCGTGAAGTTGACGAGCGTCTGGTCGATAAACTCCATGTTCTTTATCTCGCGGTCGAACGTGATCTTCACGCCGGCTCCGTTCGGGTCGGCTGGGTAGCGTCCGGCTGATGCAAACACATGGCCGTCCTTCTTCACCTGGATGAAGTGGTCGCCGATGGGCACGCTGATGGTGAATGTGCCGTCCTCTGCCGACTGTATGAGTTCGCCGTCGCGGCTGCATATCGTACCATCTACATAGAACGTGCATCCCTCCACGGGATAATCGGTGCCTTCGTAGAAGACGGTGCCCGATACGGGGAACGACGATACGTCGGTGAAGTCTACTCCGCTATGCACGAGCGACGAGGCGCTGACGTAGCGTGTGGAATAGGTGGGCGAGAATTCGTGTACGCCCAAGGCGGGGATGACCATATAGTTGGTGCCTTCGCCCGTGAACGGTACGCCACGTATTACGAAGTTGCCTTGTGTGTCGGTCAGGGCAAAGAGTCCGAGCTGTTGCGATGTGGGGATGATGCTGCCCGTGGACAATGTGCCGGCGCCGAGGCGTGCGTGGTTGCCGTTTGCCACGCCACTCGTCTTCGAGTAGTCGTAGGCGGTGGTCTGTCCGCTGAAGCCTTCGTCGACGGGCCAGTATGCCACGAGGGCGTCTTCCGTTCCGCAGAGGGTGTGGTTGTAGTTGGCGAGAATTTCCTCACGGCTCAATGCCTTGTCGCTGAACACGCGCATCTCGTCGATGTAGCCCGTGAAGGCACGGTCGGCGGACGACTGGTAGCTGCCGCCGAGACACAATCCGGTGTTGTCGGTATTAGCAAACTGCACCTTGGCGTTGAGCTTGTCGGCAAGTGGCACGACGGTAACAGAATCGTCAGCGTTGACTGCCGTCACGGTGGCTGCGCCCGCTGCATCAACGGCGAGGGTGAGCGATGTGAAGGCATTAGGCTTCAGATAGATGCCCGTAGGCGCCGAAGCGGATGCGCTCTTCACAGTGAGCGGATAGCCCTTGCCACCAGTATCTTCCGTACCGAGCGTCAGCTGCAACTTGCCGCCGAGGTCGAGAATGGTGGGGGTGGTGCCCGTCTGCGAATCGTCGGGGCGAATCATCATCTGCAGGGTGTAGGGCTTGGAGGCGAAATACTTGTTGAGCGTCTCGCTGTCCTTGCTAAAGAACACGCCATCGCCGGCTCCCGACACGCGGAGGGCATAGAACTGTCCGCCCTGCTGCTGTGTGCCGTCGCCACGTACCAATGCCACGCGGGTGCCTGCCACGGCTGTTCCGGTGCCGTAGGTGATGCGGCCCGATACGATGCCGGTGGCGCGACTGAATCCGTCGTCGCTCTTCTCAAGGCGTGTGTCGCTGCCGTCGCACGTGGTGATGCTCACCACCTTGTAGTCGTAATATTGTCCGGGCAGCGCCGTCTGGTCCTCATAGTAATAAGACGAGGCGGTGCCGCTGGTCTTGTAGATGGTGGCCCATGTGTCGGTGCCCTTCACGCGGCGTGCCACCTCGTAGCGTGTCACGTCGGCTCCCACCTGGTCGGCTTCCCATGCCACCTTCACCAGTCCGTTGTAGTCGCCCTTGGTGGCGTTGACCGCCGTAACCTGCGAGTTGCCCGTGATGCGTCCCTCCAGAATGTTGGTGCTTGAGAAGAGCTTGTTCTCGAGCATCGTGGTCTGCACCTTATATATATAGGTGGGGCAGAGCTTCAGGTCGCGCGTGTCGGTATATTCGTATTGCGTCTTTCCCTTGTCGGTGACGTTTACGGTAGCCACCTCCGTCCAGTCGTCGCCCGGCTGTCCGTTCTTGCTCTCGGTGCGGAGCAGCTTGAAGGCATAGCTTTCGTTGCCCTTAAACTCGGGGCATTGCCATTTCACCGTGATTGATTTCTTGTCAGACACCACGTCGGTGATGTTGATCGGGAACGAGCGTTGCACGGACTGCGTAGTGCTTTCCATTTGTCTTGACAGCAGTTTGCCTGAAGGCGAATTGGCAGGTACGAAATAAATCTGATAGACGTATTTTTGTTCGTAATCAGGCACATCGTCCGTGTATTTTCGTGTATTATACGGTATTTCGCTTGCTACTTTCGTTTTGTCCTCTGGGTGCCCGTCAGGGTAACGATAGATGCTCCATGTGCCATTTGCATAACAACGACCACCAGATGCTTGCCATGTCAATAATATTTGTTTTTTCCACATGTCGGTGGTTGCATCTACATTGCAAGGAGCGTCGTAACGGTAAGGCATATCTATCTGCCAGCCAAATATAATCGTACTGGGTCGATCGTTGGGAGTTACAGTAATAGATTTTTGTCTGTATAGATAGAATGAAGACCCATCCGTTTCGTCATACGAAAGCGTCAGTCCATTGTAGGTGGATGAGCCCTTGCTATAGGTCTTGTAAACCGCCTTGTTGAGCGTGGAAGGGTCGAAGTAGCTCTTGCCGTTACCGTAGTTTTTGTAATACGAACCGTCGGTGGTCATAGCCACGGTGGTTGGGCCGTAGCTCGTGTTGAGCGAACTCCCCTTCACCTTCAACGAGCCATAGGTACGTTCGTAATTTGGGCTGTCCGTAAATATGTTCCTGATGGCTTGGGTTCGGAACGTGCGTTCCTCCCACGCATTACTTGTTTCGTTGATTTTCCACTTACCGCGAATCTTGATGTCGTGCTCGGTAGCCACAGCCATCTTGTCAATATAGATGACCATCTCCACCCAATATTGATCATACACTCTTCGTGGATCCCAAAAGCGTACGGTGTAGTTCACGCCGTCAACATTCCTGGTGTAGGTGCTGCCCCACCATCCGCTGACACCACGCTCGTCTTCCAGTCCGTCGCCGTTGCCATTGTTTGCGGGCCATGCCAATTCCCAGTCGGGTGAGCAGATGTATTTGCCATCTACATAAACAGCGGGACCTTTGTGGCCCCTCTCTGTTTCGTCGTGCAGGAAATATCCGTCATAACCGTCCCTGTCGTAGAACCAGAAATAGACGGTAATCCAAGGCTCGTTCACCGTGGGATGGTGGCTGATGCGTGAGTTGTAGCGTGAATTGCTACCATAATCCGTGCCGAAATGTGCTCCGGCATACGCCTGCCGCGGCACGGCCAAGGCCATGACCAGCAGGAGGAACGTCAAAAGCCTGCGCCGCCAAGGCGGCGTGCTCTGACATTGCTTGCCCCTCGCCACCTGAGGCGGTGAGAAGTTGGGTTGTGAGTAATGTTTTTCTTTCATAATCGCTTAGATGAATTTGTTTCGTTAGGATTATCTGATGCAATGGGGGCAACCAACTTGCAGCGCAATGCTGGTTCGACCCTTTGCAAATTTAAACGAATACTAAGAAATCTTAAGCGAAAAAAGCGTTATGGTGGTTACACAATGCGTAAAGTGTAACCAAAAACCGCCATTCCATCGGGTTTTCAGGTCCTCGCCTTCGCCTCCCAATCGGTTGGCGACACGCCCATCTTGCGCTTGAACGCACGATAGAGATTCACCCTTCCGGCAAACCCAGTCTCCAAGGCAAGGGCGTCGAGCGTGTGGTGCTTGAGCCATCCCGCCTCAATGAGCCTTGTGGCTTCAGCCACGCGATACTCGTTGATGTAGGTCTTGAAGTTGACACCCTGACAATGGTTGATGGCCATCGACACCACACGATGGCTCTTGCCGCACAAGGCCGCAAGGTTGGCTATCGAGAGGTCGGTCGCCTTGAAGAGGGCTTGCTCTTGCATCAACCGTTCGATCTCTTGCATGAGCAGCAGGTCGTCATCGGTCGATACGACCATCATGTCGGAGGAAGGGTCGGTAGGCACCTCCACGGGTTCGGTAGCTTCGCAAACGGTATCTTGCAAAGGCTCCTTGATCTTGGGGAAGATATCCACATAATTGATGAAGCGTATGGCAAACACCGAATAATAGACTGTTGTGACGAGCATGAACAGCAGTTGCGTAAGCGGTGTTATCATCCACGCGAACAGTAGGGCGATGATGCCAACGCCGAATGCACTGTAGAAAGCCACGGGCACCCAATGCAGTCGTTTGCGCTCGCTGTCGGAGAAATAGTTGTCCATCAACTGCAGGTAGCGTTTGTAATAGCGACGGAAGAGCGCCACATAACGCGCCATGAGCAACATGTACCAAAGCGAAAAGCCATAGAAGATGAGCGCCCTGCTGCCCTGTGGGCAGAGAAAGAACAGGGCAAACGCCGCCACTGTGGTGATGGCTATGACCAAGGTCTCGCGACACGCCGTGGCCTTGGTGAAGAAACCTATGTCGAGCAACGCTATGAGCGAATAGGTGAACAGAAAGGCTTGCGTAATGCCAATGGCTATGACGATCATGCTATTGAGCAAGTCGCCCACAAGCGGCTCGCGCGTCACCGCCTCGCAGATAAGCGCCACACAATAAACAAGGAACGTGACGCCCATCACCTTGCGCGCAAACACATAATTCTTGAGCCCTTCCTTGTCGGGAATGGAAAGGAAGAGTAAGCATATACCGAATGCAAGCATCATTCCGGGAATGATGTAGACGGTTACCAAATCATATAGAAATATCAACATAAAAGCCCCATGGCGTTATGTGCCACGGTGCAAAAATAATAAAAAAGTGCTAATTCCACCCGAATGACCTCGAAAAATATGAAAGTTTTTTCACTTCCTGAATCGCTTCGACACAGCCGAATAGCCACAACGCTGGCAGAGCGGCTCGACGGCGGTATGACTGGTGAAGCCGTCGTAGAGGGCACGTGCCCGCGGAGCGGTGAGGATGTCGGCAAGGCTCTGACTGAACAGATTGCCAAGCGCAATGTCGCCGTTGTGGTCGAGACAGCACGGCACCACAGTACCGTCGACAAGCACGCCAATCTGATTGCGCAGGGCGTAGCAGAACACCTCCTGCTCGTCGTAGACGGCGTGCTGAAGGTCGGGCCATTCGAACATATTGTCGTTCTCGACGAAGAGATTGTCGGCAAGTCGCCATCCGTCGTGACGTTCCGTCCAAGGACGCAGCTGGCGCTGCGCAATCAGATTGAGAATCTCTGCGTTCTGACTGTTGTGTCCGCCCTCGTTCCATAGGCGCAGCACTACGACACAGCCACGGCGGGCGGCTTCCTGCGAGAAAGCCATCACCTCATCTACATACCCGGCAAGATTCTCCTTCGCATTGCCCTCATGCGAGTGGAGCGAAATCTGAATCTTATGAGGCAGAGCGTCCAAAAGGTCTGGGCGTCGCGAGAGCAGAGTGCCGTTGGTGGTAATCACGGGCACAAGCCCCTTGCGGCGAGCCATCAGCACAAACTGTGGCAGCAGCGGATGGAGGAACGGTTCGCCCATCAGATGGAAATAGAGAAACTTCACTTCGCCCTCGAGTCGCGAGGTCAAAGCGTCAAATTCGTCCAACGTCAGCGTGTGCTTCGCCCTCTCTGTCTTCGGGCAGAACACACAGTTGAGGTTGCACACATTAGTTATTTCGAGATAGCATCTTGTTATCATATCGGTTTGTTGTTGCGGTATGGCATCGTGTTATCTTGTCACATGCCGTCGTTACTTTCTTCTTACCGGCTTCTTCGCCACACGCTTCACTACCTTCTTCGGCTTCTTCTCCATGCCAGGCAGGTCCTTCAGAATAGTGGCTTTCACGATACGCACATCCTCAAGCGGACGGTCGTTGGCGTCGCGCTCCACGCGCTGTATGCGGTCTACCACATCCATGCCTTCGAGCACCTCGCCGAACACCGTGTAGCCGCCGTCGAGGTGCGGCGTACCGCCGACGGTGGTATACGCCTCGCGCATCTCGTCGGTCATCTGTATGCTGTCGCCGAAAAGCTGACGCAGATTGTCGCGTCCGCGCTGCAGTCCGCGCTCGTCCTGCTTGCGTCCGTAGACGATATAGAACTGCGAACTGCTCGACTCGCGCTTCGGGTTCACCATATCCGGCTCGCGTGCTGCCGCCAGAGCGCCACGCTTGTGGTAAATCTGCGGCAGACGAATCTCCGCCGGAATGGTATAGTCGAGCGAGTGGTCGCCGAGCACAGCTCCCTTCGGAGCATTCTTGCTGTAAGGGTCGCCAGCCTGAATCATGAAGTCGGGAATGACACGATGGAACAGCAGCGAGTCGTAGTAGTGATACTCGCGAATGAGCTTAAGGAAGTTGTCGCGATGCAGCGGCGTCTCGTTATACAGCGCCACACGTATGTTGCCCATCGTCGTCTCAATAAACACCTCCGGTCGCTCCTCTGCCTTCACGGTCTTCACTTTACCCTCTGTCTTCACGGTCTTTACGACCGCCACCGCTTTGCCCACGTTCTTCGCTGTCTGTGCACCGACGCCGATGCAAAGCAAGAGCATCGAAATAATCAGCATTACATTCTTCATATATCTATAAGTTTTATGTCTATAAGTTGTTTTGTCTATAAGTTGTTTTGTCTATAAGTTGTTAAAAGTTAGTATTATACGCCTCCATCGGTCAGTCTACAGACGGGGCTCGTTTATAATCTTTTTACAAAGATAAAGAAACTTGTGAAGAAAGAAGAAAGATGCGCCGGAATATTTTAGGTGTGTCGGTCTTGACATTTTACTCAAGCAGCGAGCACTCGGAGATATTCATTTCTGTTTTTTTATCCCAACTGGTTTATAATTCGGTAATTTTATCTAAATTTGTAGGACAAACTAATTCGACACATAATATGAACGACATTAAGACAAACGACCAATCGATACGCTTAAAAAAAGGTGACGGACTGGTTCTGTGCGAACCGGAATCCATCACTTTCATGGAAATAGACGAAGTGGATGAAAGTACCGACAGCATGGACTTCTGTACCGTAAGCTGGTATACTCTTGATATAAAAGGCGTGAATATTCAGCGGCGTTTCCCAAT
>OBCQ01000159.1_pt1 | contig 19191 bp, 12 predicted proteins | sample 1517991 | NCBI WGS metagenome assembly OBCQ01 (sample SAMN03418263, study PRJEB22391) | human gut metagenome | biome: human-gut; feature: organic feature; material: feces | host: Homo sapiens | place: Tanzania | collected 2013-01
TATCTCCAACCAACTCTTTCACAGTTTCTACCGATGAGGCTGCTGCAGACGAGAGTGGCGAAAAGGTTCCAGACTACGCTGTTCTTAGCAACACCACACAGAAATGCAACATCTCTTCCTCTGCTGAAGAAATGGACAAGGCATTGGTAAAGATACTTAAATGGACAGAAGGTAATGTTCCTGCCACGCAGGAGATGTACGTTCGTGTTAACGCTTACATCCTTGAGGGCACTAACCGTCTGAATCCTGTTGCCTCAAACTCAGTAAAGCTTACTGTAAAGCCTTACTACATAGAGTTGAAGGATGCTGTTCCAACAATGTGGTACCTTGTAGGTAACATGTTCGGCGCTAAGTGGGCTGGCAACAAGAGCATTGGCGAAGACGCTCTTCCGATGTTCCTCAAGCCTAACTTCTCTTACGACAAGAAGACTGGTGTTGGTGAGATTGAATACACCAACTACTTCCTTACCGGTGATTACAACGACAAGGCCGAGGTCGACGGAGCTGGCTTCAAGATTATGCCTTCAAGCTTCAACTGGGATTACAGTATGAACGCCGATGGCGCTACAAAGGGTACAATCATCAACCGTAACGGTGGTAGCGACGGTGGTCACATCGTAGCTCCAGAAGCCGGTTACTACACCATCACTCTCAACACAGCTGACAATACAGCCAAGATGGAGAAGTACGAGGGTACAGTAAACAACTATGGTACTATCCAGATTAGTGGCTCATTCAACGATTGGGTAGACACTCCAATGCTTCCTTACAACACCGAGGGCGTTGAGAACCACGCCTGGTACTATGTAATGGATGTTCCTGCCGGCGAGACTGCACAGTTCAAGTTCAAGATTGAAGGTTCTTGGGACACCAGCTGGGGCTATGGTGCAGAAGATGGCACCATCAGCATGTACGGAAAGTGTGATGCAGGTGGCAAGAACATCGGCTTGGCAGAAGGCAAGTACGTCATCTCATTCAACGACATCACTGGTTCGTTCAGCATCGTTAAATTGTAAATCATTTAAAGTATAGACAATTATGATTAAGAAAATATTATTGGGAATGACCCTGCTGATGTCTATGGTGTCTTGCACCGAGGACTTCACCGATTGGGGTAAACCACAGACCAATCCTCAGGAGGATGCCGTAACATTCGGCAATGGTAGCGTAGCTCCAGTTGAGGTCATCAACTTGGCTGACGTTCAGACAGAGAAGGTAAAAGTAGCGAGCATTGTTGCTCCTACTTCTTCCGACGCGGCCTATAAACCAAGCTTCAAAATCAATTTCGATGGTCAGACATTCGATATTGACGCTGAGGGCAATATGGCAAAAGCCGACTTGGTAAACTATATAGTAGAAAAGTTTGGCAAGCGTCCTTCCGAGCGCGACATCGATGCCACTCTCGACGCATGGGTTAACAATGGATCGACAGCCGTCAAGATGGCTACATCAGAGAAGTTCCAGGTGAAGGCTATCCCTGAGGCTCCAGTTATTGAAGAAGGTTACTACCTCGTAGGTGATATGTTTACTACAGAAGACGTAAATGGTTGGACCAAGGCAGCTGCAAAGGCATTCAAGCACAGCGATAAGGATGTATATGAGGATCCGGTCTTCACCATAAGCTTCGAGACTAAAAAGCCCGACCAGTACTGGAAGATTATTCCTAAGAAGAACATCGACGCTGATGACCTCTGGGCTGCCGGCGTAGTAGGTCCTAAGGTTGACGGCGACGACAGCATGACAGGTTTGTTGACCAACGGTGAAGCCAAGGCTGGCAAGATTGCCAAGGCTGGCAAGTATAAGCTCACCATCAACATGATGGACTACTCTTACACCTTGGAGGAGGTTAATTACGATCCATTCATTTACTTCATCGGCGCAACTGACGGCTGGACAAACGCTGAGCAGAAGCTTGCTCTCGTAGACGATGCAAAGGGAGTATACACTGGTTACCTTTATTGTGCCGACCCTAACGGTTGGGGCAATCAGTTCAAGTTCCAGCGTGTAGCCGGTAGTTGGGATAATGAGATAAATTCTGGTGCATTCAGCACATTCTCTGGTGCAGCAACCAGCGAAGGTGGAAACATCGGCGTTAACGCAGGAGAAGGTGTATACTACTTCGATGTTAATCTTGGAGAAGGCATCATCAAGGCCACTAAGGTTGAGACCATGGGCATCATCGGTGGTTTCAATAATTGGGCTGGCGACGCTCCAATGACATGGAATGCTGAAGAGTATTGCTTCGAGGCAACTAATGTTGGTGTGACAGCCGACGGTTGGAAGTTCCGCGTAAACGGTGGTTGGGACATCAACCTCGGTGGAAGTCTCGACAACTTGACAGCAGGTGGCGACAACATTTCGGTTGCCGGCAACACAGTCAAGCTGTATCCTACAAGAAAGACTTCTGAGAATATCTACTGCACAGTAAAATAAGCGTCAGGAGGCTTATCTCACTTCACTGCTGACAAAGCTGAAGTAAAGTAACATAAAAGCTTCATCTATCATATAAACACAACTCTGGATGGAGGGAGTGGAAAGAAGGCGTAATGCTGACTTTCCGCTCCCTTTTTTTTTCGTATGAATCTATTTGTAGCCGTCGCACGCGTGGATTTCGTCGCTTTTCTAAAAAAGCAGCCGTCACACGCGTGGAATTCGTTGTTTTTCTGAAAAAGCAGCCGTCGCACGCATGGAATTCGTTGCTTTTCCAGAAAAAGTAGCCGTAACTAAAAGATATTTGTTGTTTTTCCAGAAAAAGTAGCCGTCACACGCATGGAATTCGTTGTTTTCCAGAAAAAGTAGCTGTAACTAAAAGATATTTGTGTTTTTTCTCAAAAAGAAGGTCTCTCACGGAAGATATTTGTATTTTTTCCAAAAAGAAGGCAATCCCTAGAAGATATTTGTATTTTTTTCCAAAAAGAAGGTCTCCCATGGATGATCTTGCCATTTTTTTTTCAGATGAAGGTTTCACATGAAAGATATTTGTGCTTTCTCTTCGGTTGAAGGATTAACATGGAAAATCTGCAAACGTTTACATTCTATTTTCCGAATTTGCCCACATTATATATATATCATAATAAATCTTTTTTCTAAATTTGCAATTGCAATCCAGCCCCGCGCCTAATTATAAGTATCAAAAACATAAACAATCAATTATAAAATTCCAACCAATATATGAACGTAACATTCAGCATCCCATACCGCACTGCGTATGGCGACGAACTTCTGCTAAATATCGCCCCGGCACGCGAGGACGAAAGTTTGGCATTAGACATGAGCCAGTTTAAGGCACTCGCTATGGCTACCCACGATGGTGAGACATGGACACTGAACACTACTCTTGACCCAGATAAGGCCACACGCTACGACTATTTCTACAGCGTGCGTAGTATCCGCGGCATCAAGTGCTCAGAGTGGAAAACTATTATGCACCGTCTCGACCTCACAGCGTCGAAGGCAAATGCCTACGATGTGAACGACCGTTGGACCGACTTCCCCGGCGACACTTATCTCTACAGCTCGGCTTTCACCGATTGTATTAACCGCCGTGTGCAGTCGGCAGTGCCCGCCACCGATTCTTCTGCCACATTGCGCCTTGTGGTGCGCGCGCCACAGTTGCGCTCTGGTATGCGCCTTAACATTGTAGGAGCACAGCCAGCCTTGGGCTGCTGGAATCTTGCAAAGGCACTGCCTATGGTTGAGCACAACCACAACGAGTGGATAGTCGACTTGGACGCCGACAGCCTCTTTGCCTCAATCCACCGCAGCCGCACTACATCAGCCGTTGCCAAGGACGAGAATGTGAATCTCGAGTTCAAGTTTGTTGCCTTTGGCGACAAGGGCGAAGTGGAGTGGGAGACAGGCCAGAACCGCACGCTCTGCGTAGAGCCGTTGCCTCAAGGCGAGGTGCGTGTTGAAGTTCTCGACCAGGCATTCTTCGCTCTCTACAACCAGAAGGTGGCAGGAACCCTCATCCCCGTGTTCTCGCTCCGCTCGGAGGGCAGCTTCGGTGTGGGCGACTTCGGCGACTTGAAGCTGATGATCGACTGGGTGGCACAAACCCACCAGCGCCTGCTCCAGGTGCTTCCTATCAACGACTCCACATCCACCCACACCTGGACCGACTCTTATCCCTACTCGTGCATAAGCATCTTTGCCCTGCATCCGCAGTTTTGCGACCTCCGTCAGTTGCCTGCCCTCAAGGACAAGGTTGAGGCCGACCGCTTCGAGATGCTTCGCGAGGAACTCAACGGTCTGCCGCAGATCGACTACGAGCGCGTGAACAACGCCAAGACAAAATACTTGCAGCTCCTCTTCAAGCAGGAAGGCAAGGAGGTGCTCGCGACAGAGGATTTCAAGGAGTTCTTCAAGCACACAGAGCATTGGCTCGTGCCCTACGCCCAGTATTGCTATCTGCGCGACAAGAACGGCACATGCGAGTTTGCCAAGTGGAAGGGTCACACACAGTGGAATGAGGCCGACCGCGCCTCGCTCTCTAATCCGCAGAACAAGGCGTTCAAGGATGTTGCGTTCTTCTACTATGTGCAGTTCGTGCTCGACCGTCAGATGCGCTCGGCTCACGACTATGCCCGTGCGCGTGGCGTGATACTCAAGGGCGACATTCCTATCGGTGTCAACCGCAACGGTTGCGACGTATGGCATGAGCCGGAATACTTCCACCTCGACTCGCAGGCAGGTGCTCCGCCAGACGGCTTCTCTGTGAACGGACAGAACTGGGGCTTCCCTACATACAACTGGGAACGCATGATTGCCGACGGTTGCCAGTGGTGGGTGCGCCGCTTCCAGAACATGCAGCAGTATTTCGACGCCTACCGCATCGACCATGTGCTCGGCTTCTTCCGCATCTGGGCCATACCTACCGACTGTGTTCACGGACTCCTTGGACAGTTCCAGCCGGCTCTCGCCATGAGCCGCGAGGAGATTAAGAGCTACGGACTCAACTTCCAGGAGGATTTGTTCACCAAGCCGTTCATTGCCGACTGGATTGTCAGCCGCATCTTCAAGGAGCACGCCGAGGAGGTGAAGGAGAAATACTTGCAGCACGAGCACGACGACATCTTCTCGCTGAAGCCTGAGTACGACACCGAGCGCAAGGTTGAGGCCGCCTTCGAGGGCAAGACCACAGACAAGGACATCTGGCTGCGCGACGGACTCTACGCTCTTATAGAAAACGTGCTCTTCGTGCGCGACCGTCAGAACCCGAATATGTTCCATCCGCGCATCACGGCACAGCTCAACTTCATGTACGAGGCTCTGTGGCAGAACGACAAGGATGCCTTCAACCGCCTCTACAACGACTACTACTATCGTCGCAACAACGACTTCTGGTATCGCGAGGCTATGAAGAAGCTGCCGCTCCTCTCGCAGGCTACACGAATGCTCGTGTGTGCCGAGGACCTTGGCATGGTGCCCGACTGCGTGCAGTGGGTTATGAATGAGCTTCGCATCCTGAGCCTTGAGCTTCAGTCGATGCCGAAGGACCCAAGCGTGGAGTTCGGCCATCTCTCGCGCAATCCCTACCGCTCAGTATGCACATTGTCAACCCACGATATGCCTACACTCCGCCAGTGGTGGGACGAGGACTACGACCGCACACAGAAGTACTACAACACAATGCTCTATCGTGGTGGTGCCGCTCCTCATCCGCTCCCAGGTTGGCTCGCACGCGACATCGTGTCGCGTCAGCTCACCTCGCCTTCAATGCTCTGCGTCCTCTCGCTCCAAGACTGGTTTGCCATCGACGAGCGCATCCGCCTTGCCGACGCCAACGCCGAGCGCATCAATATCCCTGCCATCCCGAAGCACTATTGGCGCTATCGCATGCACATGACGATAGAACAGCTGATTGCTGACAAGGAATATAATGATGAGGTGAAGGATCTGATTGACGAGGCAGGTAGAAAGTAAATAGGCTGGTCAATCATGGCAGAGTGGGTATGGCAGGGATGCCATACCCTCCTACTGATTGCCGCTCATATATAAGGATAAATTTGAACAAATACTAAATTTAAAGAATCAAAATGAAGTTTCGCACACTTCTCCTCTCCCTTCTTTCCACCTGCACGGGCCATTACGCCTTGGCGCAGACCTTCAACGAAGTGGAGTATTCTCCAAAGGCTACGACCTTCCAACTCACCACTTCGCCCGACGTGAAGAAGGTGAATGTTGTGATTACAGATAATGACAGCGACACGGCTGGACAACTCGTGAAGTCGATGAAGCGTGTTGGTGCCGGCAAGTGGAAGCTGACAGTAAAGAACGACCTCAAGGGCAAATACTATGTGTTCAGTGTCTACAACCAGGAACAGCCCGACATTACTCCAGGCCTGTTTGCCAAGGCTGTAAGTGTCAACGGCAAGCGCGGCGCTATCGTCGACCTTAAAGACACCGACCCCGAAGGCTGGGCCGACGATGTGCGTCCGGCATTGAAGAATCCTTGCGACCTCGTAATCTACGAGATGCACCACCGCGACTTCTCCATGGACCTCTCCTCTGGCATCAAGAACAAGGGAAAGTTCCTTGCGCTCACCGAACCTGCCGCCATCGACCATCTGCGCCGCCTTGGCGTGAATGCCATCCACATACTGCCGTCGTTCGACTTTGCCTCGATTGACGAGTCGAAGCCCGATGTGGCTCAATACAACTGGGGCTACGACCCTCTCAACTATAATGTGCCCGAAGGCTCTTACTCTACCAACGCTGCCGACCCTAAGGTTCGCATACGTGAGTTCAAGCAGATGGTGCAGGCTCTCCACAAGGCTGGCATCCGTGTCATCCTCGACGTTGTGTACAACCATACCTTCGACATCAACGGCTCGAATTTCCAAAAGACCTATCCCGACTATTACTTCCGCAAGACAGCCGAAGGCAAATACTCCGACGGCTCTGGCTGCGGCAACGAGACGGCATCCGACAAACAGCTGATGCGCGACTTTATGAAGGAGAGCGTGGAGTATTGGGTTAAGGAATATCATATCGACGGTTTCCGCTTCGACCTCATGGGCGTCCACGACATCGAGACCATGAACGAGATACACGATGTGGTGAGCAAGATCGACCCTTCAATATATATATATGGTGAGGGCTGGAGCGCAGGCTCGTGCGCTTATCCCCAGGAGAAGCTTGCCATGAAGGCCAACGCACGCGAGCTGAATGGCATTGGAGCCTTCAGCGACGAAATGCGCGATGCCTTGCGCGGTCCGTTCTCGGATGACACAAAGGGCGGTTTCCTTGCAGGAGTGCCTGGCCAGGAGGAGAGCATCAAGTTTGGCATTGCCGGAGCGATAAGCCATCCGCAGATAGACATGACAAAGGTGAACTACTCTAAGACAGCCTGGACCAACGAGCCGTCGCAGATGGTGGCCTATGTCAGCTGCCACGACGACATGTGCCTCACCGACCGTCTGCGTGCAAGCATCCCGTACATCGGCGACGACGAACTCATTCGTCTCGACCTTCTCGCACAGACAGCCGTGTTCACATCGCAGGGCGTTCCGTTCATTCTTGCTGGCGAGGAAATGCTGCGCGACAAGAAGGGAGTGCACAACTCCTTCCGTTCGCCCGACTCCATCAACCGCCTCGACTGGAACAACCTGAAGCGTTATCCGCAGGTGTTCGACTACTATTCGGGTCTTATCTCTCTGCGCAAGCAGCATCCTGCCTTCCACATGGGTTCTGCCGACGAGGTGCGCAAGCATCTTGTGTTCCTCGATGCTCCCGCAGGAGTGGTGGCATATCAGCTTAAGGACAATGCCGGCGGCGACTCTTGGAAGAACATTATCGTGATACTCAACTCGCAGAAGACTCCACAGACTGTCAACGTGCCAGAGGGCAGCTACACAATGGTTGTTGCCAACGGCAAGGTGAATGCCGGTGGCATTGGTCTGGTGAGTGGCAAGACGGTGACTGTGGCTCCACAGTCGGCGTTGATTGTGCATGATTAAAAGATTCAAGTGAACTTCAACACCTAAATAATTATGAACTTAAAAAATATAAAACTCTCCTCATTAAAGAGAAAGGGCAAGGAGGCAGGACTTCTCCTTTCCCTCTTATTGACAAGCAACATCAATATGAGTGCAGCCCAGAAAGTCGACCGTATCGACCCCACCAACTGGTTTGTAGGCATGAAGAACCCGCAGGTTCAGCTCATGGTCTACGGCAAGGATATACGTTCTGCCGAGGTTTCTACCGATTATCCCGGCGTGCGCATCGACTCGCTCGTGCGTCTCGACAGTCCCAACTATCTGCTCGTTTACATGAACGTGAAGGATGCTCAGCCCGGAACAATGAATCTTCAGTTCCGTGCTGCCAAGGGCAAGACCAACGTGAAGTATGAGCTTAAGGCGCGCGACATGAGTGGCGACGACCGCAAGGGCTTCACCAATGCCGACGTTCTCTATATGCTCATGCCCGACCGTTTCGCTTCGATTGGCAAGAACATTAATGTCAAAGGATTGAAAGCATATACAGTAAACCGCAAGCAGCCGTCGCTGCGTCATGGTGGCGACCTTGAGGGCATTCGCCAGCACCTTGACTATTTCAACGAACTTGGCGTTACAGCCCTTTGGCTCACTCCGGTATTGGAGAACGACTCTCCCGACCACGGCACACAGAGCTCTTATCATGGCTATGCCACAACCGACTACTATCGCGTTGACCCACGCTTCGGCTCAAACGCCGACTATCGCCAGCTCATTGACGATGCCCACAAGAAGGGATTGAAGGTGGTGATGGACATGATTTTCAACCACTGTGGTTTCGACCATCCTTGGGTGAAGGACATGCCTACAAAGGATTGGTTCAACACTCCCGAATGGCTTGCTCCCGAAAATCAGAAGAATGCCGTGAAGACAAAGACGATGGACGGCGACCAGATGACCAACGACAAGTATCTGCAGACAAGCTATAAGCTCACTCCAGTGCTCGACCCATACGCATCGAAGGTTGACTTGCACGAGACAGTGGACGGTTGGTTTGTGCCTACAATGCCCGACCTCAACCAGCGCAACCAGCACCTCATGACTTACCTCATTCAGAACTCGGAGTGGTGGATTGAGACTGTAGGCATCGACGGCATACGCATGGACACCTATCCTTATGCCGACCGCAAGGGTATGGCCCATTGGATGAAGGTGCTCAACGAGGAATATCCCAACTTCAACACCGTGGGCGAGACATGGGTTACCGAGCCTGCCTACACTGCCGCATGGCAGAAGGACTCACCTCTCTCGGATGTAAACTCCAACCTCAAGACAGTCATGGACTTCTCGTTCTTCGACAAGCTCAATCAGGCTAAGCATGAGGAGACCGACGACTGGTGGAAAGGTTTCAACCGCATCTACAACTCCCTCTGCTACGACTATCTGTATGTAGACCCGTCGTATGTGATGGCGTTTATCGAGAACCACGACACCGACCGCTTCCTTGGCGAGGGTCAGGACTCGCTTGCCCTTAAGCAGGCACTCGCTCTCTTGCTCACCGTCAACCGCATTCCGCAGCTCTACTACGGCACGGAGATAATGATGAATGGCACAAAGCAGGTGACTGATGGCTATGTGCGCCGTGATTTCCCTGGAGGCTTCCCTGGTGACACACGCAATGCCTTCAACAAGGCAGAGCGCACAAAGGCAGAGCAGGACATGTTCAGCTGGACAAGCCGACTGCTGCATTGGCGACAGGGCAACGAAGTCATAACCAAGGGCAAGCAGACTCAGTTCATCCCCATGAAGGGAGTGTATGTGGTGGCCCGCACTCTTGGCGACAAGGCTGTGATGACCGTAATCAATGGCACATCAAAGGCTGCCACAATGAAGACAGAGCGTTATGCCGAGATAATTGGCAACCGCAAGGAGGCTACAAACGTTCTTACGGGTCGTAAGATTGACCTTACAAAGGATGTGAAATTGCAGCCAAGAGGAGTCTTGGTTCTTAGTATGTAGAAATAGTAGGAGGGTATTCTCAACTGTTACTTTTTTTTAAGTCTAAAACAACAATGACCAAATTTTCCAAATCAATAGCAAGCTTAATCTGTGGATTAGGATTGCTTCCGCTATCCGCTTCAGCCCAAGGCTGCCATCCAAATATCAGGGTGTGATGCTTCAGGGTTTCTATTGGGACAGCTTCGATGCCTCGCAATGGACAAATCTTGAAAGTCAGGCAGACGAGTTCGCCCAGTATTTCAAGCTCGTGTGGGTTCCGCAGAGTGCATATTGTGGCGGAAAGTCGATGGGCTACAACGACCTTTACTGGTTCAGCAACTACAATTCGTCGTTCGGCTCGGAGGCTCAGCTCCGCTCAATGATCAAGACATTCAAGAAGAAGGGCATTGGCACTATAGCCGATGTCGTAATAAATCACCGTGGAACAATAAAGGATTGGTTCGACTTCCCCACCGAGACCTACAACGGCAAGACCTACACCATGACCTCTACCGATGTCTGTGCCAACGACGACAAAGGCAAGGCTGCCACGGCTGCCAAGCAAAAAGGCGTAAGCCTTAGCGCTAACAACGACTCGGGCGAGGATTGGGACGGAATGCGCGATCTCGACCATAACTCCGAGAATGTGCAGAACACAGTCATCGACTATCTGCGTATGCTTATCGACGACTTCGGTTATAGCGGATTCCGCTACGACATGACCAAGGGCTACGACGGTAAGTTCACTGGTTTGTACAACTCTACTGTCAATCCCGAATTCTCGGTAGGAGAGTATTGGGACGGCAACAAGTCGGTGCTTATGAAGTGGCTTCAGGCTACCAAGGTGGATAACAAGATTCAGTCGGCCACATTCGACTTCCCCATCCGCTACACCGTGCGCGATGCCGCCAACAATGGCAACTGGGCAAAACTCTCAACAGGCGGTCTTGCCACAAACGACACTTACAAGCGTTATGCCGTGACCTTTGTGGAGAACCACGACACAGAGAAACGTGCCGACAACGAGAACGACCCTTTACGCAAGGACACTCTCGCCGCCAACGCTTACTTATTGGCAATGCCAGGCACTCCATGCGTGTTCTACAAGCATTGGATTGACTGCAAGCAGGACCTCAAGAACATGATTCTCCTGCGCAACCGTGCAGGCATCAACAACGAGAGCAAGTACAACAGCGAGGAAAGCACATCAGCTCGATTCGTGTTCACCACAACTGGTGAGAATGGAAAGCTGCGTGTTGCTGTGGGTAAAACAGCCAACAGCTATGAGCCGGGCAATGGCTATGCGCTTGCTGCCGAGGGCTACCACTGGCGCTACTTCCTTGAGACATCGCTGGAGACAGCATGGCCGTCGCTGCCGTCGGGAACTTACTACAATGAGCCTACGGTCACTCTGCGTGCCATTTCTGCCAATGCCGATGCCAAGATTGCCTATACTCTCGATGGCTCCGAGCCAACAGCCAAGAGCAATGTTGTGGCTAATGGCACTGCAATCACATTGCCCGAGGGCAACATTACGCTCAAGGTGGGATTGCTCGTAGGTGGAAACGTGAGTGGAGTGGAGGCACGCTCCTACGAGGTGAAGAGTTTCAAGCCTTTCCCAATCTCTGTGTATGTCAATACAGAAAATGTGGGTTGGGACCATGCCTACTTCTGGACATGGGGAGGCGACGAAACTCACGGACCAGCCAACAAGGATTGGCCTGGCGATAAAGTCGCTACAGCCACCGAGCATAATGGCAAGAAATGGTTTGCCAAGTCGTTCAGCATCAACACGCCCACCGACTATGTGAGCTTTGTGTTTGCCAAGGACAAGAGCACTCAGACTGCCGACGTGAGCAACGTTACTGCAACATCCTATTTCGAGGTGTTGAAAGATGTCGACGGCCAAGGACATTATCTCGTGAAGGATGTCACCAAGGAAAATACCACAGCCATAATCTCCATCCACGACAATGCGTCGGCTCTCAACCGTCCTACTGTCGTAAGCACTATCGACGGCAGAACCGTGCGCCGATTCAACAGTAGTGTCGAGACAGCCAAGGCTCTTGACGGACTCGCCAAGGGTATGTATGTTGTCAATGGCAAGAAGGTTGTGAAATAATAGACTTAAGTATGCTCATCATATTTATTTTATATATGAACGGCAATCAGTAGGGGGTATGGCAGGGATGCCATATCCCCTACTATATATAACGATAATTCTCAACTCATAATAGAACAATTCCTAATGTGCAAAGTGCACAATTCAAAACTAAAAACTAAAAACCAAAAACTAAAATAGCCCGTTTTCCGCCACTTTTCTTTTTATTTTTACAATATTCGTGTGAAACTGGCGTTATACTAACGTGTTTAAACGCTATCCTATAATAATATCCCTGCTGCTTACGCTTGTCTCCGTCAGGAGCCATGCGCAGTACGACGTGTCCTTCGCCCATTACTTCGACATGGAGCCGTCGTTCAATGCAGCTGCCGTGGGTAAACAGTCAAAGCTCAATGTGTCGGCTGCCTACGCCATGGACCTTGCCGGATTCAAGAACAATCCGCAGACAATGTATGCCGGAGCCGATATGCCCTTCATCTTCATGAAGTCATACCACGGAGCCGGAGTGCAGTTTATGAACGACAAGATTGGTTTGTTCACACACAAGCGTCTTGCCCTGCAATACGCCTACAAGACAAAGCTCTTTGGAGGTCAGCTGTCAATGGGTGTGTCGGCAGGACTGCTAAGCGAGAGTTTCGACGGAACAAAAGTCGACCTTGAGGACTCCAACGACCCCGCTTTCTCTTCGACAAAGCTCGACGGCAACGCCATCGACCTCGCCTTGGGACTATACTACACCCACCGCAACTGGTATGTAGGTCTCTCGGCACAGCACCTCAATTCACCCCTTGTAAACCTCGGCGAGCGCAACGAGCTTCAGGTGGATGCCACCTATTATGCCACGGGCGGCTACGACATTCGCTTGCGCAACCCCTATCTCATACTCAAACCATCCTTCCTTGTGCGCACCGATGGTGTGGCTTGGCGAGGCGACATAAGCGGTCGGCTTGTTTACACCAACGACAAGAAGATGATGTATCTTGGAGCAAGCTATTCGCCCACCAACTCAGTTACGGTGCTCATCGGCGGCAATGTACACGGCATTGTTATGGGATATTCCTACGAGATGTACACGTCTGCCATAAACCCCGGCAACGGCAGCCACGAGATTTACGTGGGCTACCAGATGGACCTCAACCTTGTGAAGAAAGGCAAAAACCTGCACAAGAGTGTGAGAACCCTGTAGCATTAGGTAAAAAGAAAGACTGATTGTAAAATTCAGAATAATAAAATCAATCATAGATGAAAACAAGAAAAAGCATATTACTATTAGGCATCATGGCTTTCTCCATGATTCTCACCGGCTGCTTCGGCGGCAGGGCAGCCTCTTCCTCTGGACGTGGAGGCGAGGTTGTGGGAATAGGCGGACGCTCCTTCGTTGAGCCTACTCCCTATGGCATGGTGAAGGTGAACCGTGGCTATCTGCACATGGGTATCGACAAGCAAGACTCGCTGTGGGGCAAGAAGACTCCAGTGAAGGATGTGTCGGTCGACGGATTCTGGATGGACGAGACCGAAGTGTCCAACTCCAAATACAAGCAGTTTGTGGCTTGGGTGCGCGACAGTATCATCCGCACACGCCTTGCCGACCCACAGTATGGTGGCGATGAGACGTACATGATAACCGAGGATAAGAATGGCGACCCCGTCACTCCGCACCTCAACTGGAAGAAACCCTTGCCTCGCAAACCCAATGAGGACGAGCTTCGCGCCATAGAGAGCGTATATACACGCAATCCTATTACGGGCGAGAAGATGCTCGACTACCGTCAGATGAACTATCGCTACGAGGTGTACGACTATACGGCAGCTGCCTTGCGCCGCAACCGACTTAATCCCGAGGAGCGAAATCTCAATACCGATGTCACTGTCAATCCCGACGAGGTGGTGATGATTTCCAAGGACACCGCCTATGTAGACGACGAGGGACGCATCGTGCGCGAGACTATCAACCGCCAGCTCAGCGGTCCGTGGGACTTCCTTAACACCTACATCGTGAATGTCTATCCCGACACAACCGTTTGGGTGAACGATTTCCAGAATGCCGAAAACGAGGTGTATCTGCGCAACTATTATTCCAACCCTGCCTACAACGACTATCCCGTAGTGGGAGTTACATGGGAGCAGGCCAACGCCTTCTGTGCTTGGCGCACCGATTATCTGCTCAAGGGTCTTGGTCCGGAGGCACGTTATGTGCAACGCTATCGTCTGCCCACCGAGGCAGAATGGGAGTATGCCGCACGTGGCAAGTCGGGAGCTGAGTTCCCGTGGGAAGACCCAAGCGTGAAGAGTGGCGACGGTTGTTTCTTTGCCAACTTCAAGCCCGACCGCGGCAACTACACCAAGGACGGCAACCTAATCACATCGAAGGTGGGAATATATGGAGCCAACAGCAACGGACTCTTCGATATGGCAGGCAACGTGGCTGAATGGACAAGCACCATCTACACCGAGGCAGGCGTAGAGGCAATGAACGACCTCAACCCTACATTGCAGTACAACGCGGCCAAGGAAGACCCCTACCGACTTAAGAAGAAGAGTGTGCGTGGAGGTTCATGGAAAGACCCCGAGTCGTTCATCCGCTCGGCATGGCGCACATGGGAGTATCAAAACCAACCGCGCAGTTATATCGGCTTCCGTTGTGTGCGCAGTTTGGCAAGCACATCAAGCGTGAAGAGTAAGGGCAAAAAGAACAAGAAATAAAAAACAAGGAGACAATGACAGTTTACAGTAAGTTCAATATAGTCTATCATCTGCAGAAGTGGATGGATAGCGTTCCCGGACAGACATTCCTCAACTATGCCTATAGCTGGGGTGCGTCGGTCGTAATTCTCGGTACACTCTTCAAGCTCACCCACCTTCCGGGTGCCAACTTCATGTTGTTTGCCGGTATGGGCACTGAGGTGCTGGTGTTCTTCCTCTCGGCTTTCGACCGTCCGTTCGACAAGACCCAAGATGGCAAGGACCTGCCTACACATATTGACGAGGAGGAAATCGACCGCGAGGAGGAAGAGGCTGAGGCTGAATATGAGGCAGAGCGCAATGGCAATTACGCTCCGGGCAATGTGCATGGTGGTGGCACTATAATTATAGGTGGTGTGTCAACATCAACAACAGCATCCAATGCCGCTACAGTATCCAATGCCGCTACAGCATCCAATGCCGCTACAGCATCCAATGCCGCCGCTGTTGATACAGCAGCTGCCGCTGCCGAGATAGCAGCCAACCAGGAGATTGTCGCTCAGCTTGCCGATGCCCAGTCGGCTTATCTCGAGCAGCTGAAGAATCTTACAGAGACCCTTCAGAAGGTGTCGGAGCAGAGTGTGCGCCTCACCCGTGACAGCGAGGAGATGGAAAACCTCAACCGCACCCTTACCGGTATCTGCAAGGTATACGAGATGCAGCTTAAGGGAGCAAGCCAGCAGATTGGCACTATCGACCAAATCAACGACCAGAGTCGCAAGATGGCTCAGCAGATTGAGCAGCTCAACAGCATCTATGCCCGCATGATCGAGGCTATGACTGTAAACATGAACTTAAAGGTGAAAGAGTAAATGGCAATAAAGAAAAGACCGGTTTCTCCTCGCCAGAAGATGATCAACCTCATGTATGTGGTGCTCATGGCGATGCTTGCGTTGAACATCTCCTCTGAGGTGCTCAACGGATTCTCCGTTGTGGAGGAGAGCCTTAACCGCACCACAGCCAACTCGTCGAAGGAGAACCAAGTGCTCTACGATGGGTTTGCGGAGCAGATGAAGGCTAACCCTGCCAAGGTGAAGGAGTGGTTTGACAAGGCTACGGCGGTGAAGCGTATGAGCGACTCGCTCTACAACTACGCCCAACAGCTCAAGCTTGAGATTGTGCGCGAGGCCGACGGTAAGGATGCCAACGTGTTCGACATTAAGAATAAGGACAATCTTGAGGCCGCAAGCCATGTGATGCTTGCTCCAGGCACCGGTCAGGGACGCCGTCTATACAATGCTATCAATTCATTCCGCGAGCGCATTCTCGCTATGGTGAGCGATGCCCATCAGCGCAGCATCATCGAGAGCAACCTTACTACAAAACTCCCCAAGAACGCTCACACCATGGGCAAGAACTGGCAGGAGTATATGTTTGAGGATATGCCTGTGGCAGGAGCCGTAACCCTCTTGTCGAAGTTGCAGAGCGATGTGCGTTATGCCGAGGGCGAAGTGCTCCACACTCTTGTGTCGAACATCGACATGAAGGACATACGCGTGAACAAACTCTCGGCTTTCGTCATCCCCGAATCGCGTACTGTCATCAGTGGCGACCAGTTTGCCGCTCAGATAGTAATGGCTGCCGTTGACACCACTCAGCAGCCCGAGATATATGTAGGCGGTCAGCGTGTGAACAATGGTCTCTATCGTTTCACGGCAGGGGCAGTGGGCGAGCATCAGTTTGGCGGATATATCACCATGCGCGATGGAGCAGGCAACGTCATACGTCGCGACTTCACTCAGAAGTACACTGTTGTTGCGCCCAGCGCCACAGTGTCCGCCGACCTTATGAATGTGCTTTATGCAGGCTACGACAACCCAATCAGCGTAAGCATACCAGGTGTGCCTCTCAATGCCGTGCAGGCATCTATGTCGGGCGGTTCGTTCCGCAGCATAGGCATGGGACGCTATATAGCACGCCCCTCGGCTGTGGGCAGCGATGTCACCATTAGCGTTGCAAGCAACGACAATGGCAAGTCGCGCCAGATGGGCAAGTTCACATTCCATGTGCGCAAGCTTCCCGACCCAGCTGCTTATATCTCTGTAGGCACCGACCGCTTCCGTGGTGGCGGACTCTCCAAGGCTTCGCTCATGGATGTGCAAGGCATAAAGGCAGCCATCGACGACGGCATTCTCGACATTCAGTTCAAGGTGGTGAGCTTCGAGGCAGTGTTCTTCGACAATATGGGCAACGCAGTGCCAATGGCAAGCAATGGAGCCAACTTCTCCGACCGTCAGCGCGGTACATTCCGCAAGCTCTCGCGTGGCAAGCGTTTCTATATCTCGCGCATCAAGGCTGTGGGTCCTGATGGCATCACACGCCAGTTGGCAGGGTCGATGGAGGTGACAGAGAAGTAAAGATTCTTAATTCAACCAAGCATACAAATGAAGAAATTGCTTACAATATTGCTGGCCGCACTATTCTGTGCCGACATCGCTTCGGCTCAGCCAGCGGCACGTCGTCGAGAGCAGGCACAGCAGCAACAGCAGAAGGAGCAGGGCTTGAGTGTGCGTGCCCAGATATCCTTCCCCACGCAGAAGGCTATGGATGAGGATGTGGTGTGGCGCCGCGACATCTATCGTGAGATAACGCTCACCGATGAGGCTAATGCCGGACTCTACTATCCCGTAGATCCGGTAGGCTCGCAGATGAACCTTTTCACGTATATCTTCAAACTCGTGCTGCGCCGTTCGGTCACAGCCTATGAGTATCGCTTGGACGGCAACGAGGTGTTCAGCGACGACTCTAAGATTAACCTTAAGTCGTTTCTCGACAACTACCACATTTTCTACGAGCGCACCGACCGTGGTATACGCATCGACGACAGCGACATCCCATCGCGCGAGGTGACAGCCTACTACATCAAGGAGTCTACCTATTTCGACGACCGCAACGCTGCCTTCCACACCAAGGTGCTTGCCATCTGTCCTATCCTTAAGCGTGACGACGACTTTGGCGACGGGGGTACAAGCTATCCTCTTTTCTGGGTGAAATACGACGACCTTGCTCCATATCTCACCAAGCAGACTATCATGACCAGCAATCTCAACAATGCAGCCGTGATGTCGATGGACGATTACTTCACCAAGAATATGTACAAGGGCAAGATCTACAAGACCACAAACATGCTTGGCAAGACTCTCGCCCAGTACTGTCCCACCGACTCTGCCATGGCTAAGGAGCAGAAGCGCATCGAGAAGGAGCTTGCCGACTTCGAGCAGAACCTTTGGGGCAAGCCCGAGCCTAAGGACTCTCTCGACAGCATAGCCCGTATCGACAAGAAGGCGGCTAAGGCCCTTGCCAAGAAGAACCGCCGTGCACGTGGCTCTTCGTCATCATCAGCCTCTTCCGCATCATCAGCAAAGGTGAAGAAGTCGCGTCCGTCGAGCTCTTCAAGCGGCTCTTCGTCAGGCTCAGCTCGTGTAACGGTGCGTCGTCAGCGTCATTAATCAATAAATATTTAGCGTCATTAATCAATAATACAAAGAACAAAAAGGTATGAAAAAGATTTTTACTACTGCAGTGCTTGCCGCTGCAATGCTGTTCTCTGCCAACAGTGCAGAGGCGCAGGTTAAGTTTGGTATTAAGGGCGGTCTTAACGTTACAAGCATGAGTCTCGACTCAAAAGTGTTGGATGCTGAAAACCGCGCAGGTTTCTTCATTGGTCCTACATTGAAGTTCACCCTTCCCGTTGTAGGTTTGGGCATTGACGCTTCGGCTCTCTACGACCAGCGCGAGGCAAAGGCCAAGGCTGAGGTTGAGGGCGCAGAGGTTGAGAGCAACTTCAAGACTCAGTCTGTCAACATTCCTATCAACGTTCGCTACGGCTTCGGTTTGGGCAGCACAGCAAGCATCTTCCTGTTTGCCGGTCCGCAGTTCGGCTTCAACGTGGGCGACAAGAACCAGTCAATCTTCAAGGACATGGGCGAGTGGCGCCTTAAGTCATCTACATTCAGCGTCAACGTTGGTGTAGGTGCAATGCTCCTCAATCATCTCCAGCTCTCAGCCAACTACAACATCGCTTGTGGCAAGACTGGCGACATGACTGTGTCTAAGGCATTGGGTGAGACTGGTCAGAACTTGTTCAGCAAGAACGGTCGCACTAACGCATGGCAGATTGGCTTGGCTTATTATTTCTAATCAAGAAATAAATCAAGCTTTTGATTGACAATAAATGGCTTTCTTGTTTTGGTTGTTTTCCAAAGCAAGGAAGCCATTCTTTTTTGTATGTTACGATGGCTTGTATGTTATATCGAAGACAGAACGGGATCCTTTCGGAAAGAATAGAAAAAGTAATATTATATTACTTGGCAAAGTATTATATATTACTTGGGCATTTTTTATATATTACTTGGGGAAGTATTATTATATACGTTATACTTTGGCTTTGAT
>OBCQ01000168.1_pt1 | contig 18913 bp, 15 predicted proteins | sample 1517991 | NCBI WGS metagenome assembly OBCQ01 (sample SAMN03418263, study PRJEB22391) | human gut metagenome | biome: human-gut; feature: organic feature; material: feces | host: Homo sapiens | place: Tanzania | collected 2013-01
ACGTACGGTGCAATGAGAGGTGCTAGGGGAGTAATCCCCTACATCTACTCTATTTTCCCACAGATTTCACAGATTTACACAGATTTTTTTTTATTTCCCACAGATTTCACAGATTTACACAGATTTTTTGACCTGTTCGGTCTGTGATTTCACAGATTTTTTGTATCTTTACATTAAAAAAAAGGATTATGCATTATTATTTGAGTACATGGTGGAGATGGTTGAGACGCTGCGGCTGTAGCCGTGGCTTCGGGGTGCAGTCGCCTTCGGCTTATGCCTTTATCCGCTATGTCATCAATGAGCATTATCCCTATTATGCCTATCAGGAACTCAAGGAACGACTTGTACATCTCGACAGGCGGCAACATAAACTGGGGAGACTCCTGTTGAGACTGGCAAACTTCTGGCAACCGGAAATAAGTATCTGCAATGATTCTCTTTTTGAAGATTATCTGCATGCCGGTTGCAGGAAAGTCAAGCGAGTAGAGTTGGAGCATTCAATTCAGACAGATCATCAGCTTTTGAAAGATAATCTACTCCTTAATGAGGCATGGGGAAAGAAGAGGATGATGGTCATTAATCTGGAGAAGATGGGAATGAAGGAAGTGAGAACACAGGTTCTTCCGCTCTGCGACGCCCAGACGATGCTCGTACTTCTGGGCAATCTCTATCGTGAAAAGCAAGGCGAGGAGTGGCACCAGCTGCAGGAATCAGATTATTGTGGCATCACTTACGACCTCTACTCTTTGGGCATCATTTTCTTCGATAAGAAGGTATATAAGCAGCATTATCGCATGAATTTCTAGAAAAAATGCAAATAAATGCTATTATCTGCACTTTCTAGCGAAAAAAAACGCCAAAAAACTTGCAGATAAAATAAATTTTATTACTTTTGCAGCCAAATTGGTAAAAACGTTAAATAATATAGCTATGTATTGGACACTTGAATTAGCTTCAAAGCTAGAAGATGCACCATGGCCTGCAACTAAAGAAGAGCTGCTCGACTATGCAACTCGCTCAGGTGCGCCTCTGGAAGTTCTGGAGAATCTGCAGGAGATAGAAGACGAAGGTGATGTTTACGAGAGTATCGAGGACATCTGGCCTGATTATCCTTCAAAGGATGACTTCTTATGGAATGACGACGAATATTAAAAGTCGATGATAGGGCTGTTCTCTTACCAGGGGGCAGCCTTTTTCATCTTTCTGATGTCTCTCTTCCGACTATACCTTATTAATATATAATAATCCCGGCGATTTATAATATTTCGCCCGCTTTTACGTTATTACATTGTGTTAAGACGAATCATCATATTAGTTTTTTTGCTGACAGGAGTGCTCGTTTCCAGAGCACAGTATGATCCTTCCTTCAGTCATTATTTCGACATGGAACCATCCTACAATCCTGCGGCAGTGGGTAAGCAGGCAAAACTCAACGTAACGGCTGCTTACGCATTGGATATGGCCGGATTCGAACATAATCCTAGAACCATGTATCTGGCAGCCGACCTGCCTTTCTATGCGTTGAAGAATTATCACGGCGTGGGTGCTACGATGATGAACGACCAGATAGGACTCTTCACCCATCAGCGACTCAACCTGCAGTATGCCTACAAGACCAAACTCTTCGGAGGAACGATGAGCGTGGGCCTGCAAGCCGGATTCCTCAGCGAGAGTTTCGACGGCAGCAAAGTGGATGCTGGAGAATCGGGCGACCCTGCACTCGCCACATCTGAAGTGAAGGGGAGCGGATTTGATGCGGGAGCCGGACTCTACTATCTGCATGGCAACTGGTATGTGGGACTTTCCGCACAGCATCTTACCTCTCCAACCATCGAGCTGGGAGAAACCAATGAGCTTAAGATTGACGCAACGTATTATTTGACTGGCGGATACAATATTAAGCTCCGAAATCCGTTTTTAACTATAAAGTCGTCTGCCCTCGTGAAGTATGACGGAACGGCATGGCGAGGCGACGTTACCGGGCGATTGGTTTACCAATACGACAAGCGTCTGCTCTATGGCGGCTTGACCTACAGTCCTGACAATTCCGTAACTTTCCTGGTGGGCGGTTCCTTCCATGGCGTCATTCTGGGTTACAGTTATGAATGGTACACCTCGAAGCTGAGCTTTGGCAACGGAAGCCATGAGCTTTACATCGGATACCAGATGGATCTGAACCTGGTAAAGAAAGGTAGAAACAAACATCAAAGTGTAAGAATACTCTAAGAAGAAGATCAAGAATATGAACCGTAATATGAAGAAAAGTATAATGCTCCTCAGCTCGCTGGTGGCTCTCCTGACCCTCAGCGGTTGTTTCGGTGCCAAGTCTAGCTCGATGGCAGGCAGAGGCGGTGAGGTGGTTGGAGTTGGTGGAAGAAGTTTCGCCGAACCTGCCCCATACGGCATGGTGAAGGTGAACCGGGGATTCCTGAAGATGGGTCTGGAAACCCAGGATTCTTTGTGGGGACAGAAGACGCCTCGCAAGGATGTTTCCGTGGATGGCTTCTGGATGGATGATACGGAAATCACCAACTCTGAATACAAGCAGTTTATCGCCTATGTTCGCGATTCCATCCTCCGTACCCGTTTGGCAGACCCTGCCTATGGCGGCGACGAGACTTACATGATTACCGAGGATAAGAACGGCGACCCTGTAACTCCACAGATTAACTGGAAGAAGCAGTTGCCTAGAAAGCCAAACGAGGATGAGAAGAGAGCGATGGAAAGTCTCTATACTTCCAATCCTGTGACTGGCGAAAAGCTGATTGACTGGCGACAGCTGAACTACAAATACGAGATTTACGATTATACCGCTGCGGCACTCCGCAGAAACCGTCTGAACCCGCAGGAGCGCAACCTGAATACCGATGAGCAGGTGAATGCCAACGAGGTGGTGATGATTTCTAAGGATACTGCCTATGTGGATGATGAGGGACGAATCATCAGCGAAACCATCAACCGCCCGTTGAGCGGACCATGGGACTTCCTTAATACCTACATCGTGAATGTCTATCCAGACACCACCTGCTGGGTGAATGATTTCCGCAATTCAGACAACGAGGCTTACTTGAGAAGTTATTTCAGCAATCCGGCATACAATGATTATCCGGTGGTGGGCGTTACTTGGGAGCAGGCAAATGCTTTCTGCGCCTGGCGTACTGACTATCTGCTGAAAGGTCTGGGACCTGAAGCCCGATTCGTGCAGCGTTATCGCTTGCCTACTGAGGCAGAATGGGAGTATGCGGCAAGAGGCAAGAACCAGAACGAGTTCCCTTGGGAGAACCAGGACGTGAAGAACGGAGACGGATGCTTCTATGCCAACTTCAAGCCTGACCGCGGTAACTATACCAAGGACGGCAATCTGATAACCAGCAAGGTGGGCATCTACTCGCCAAACTCAAACGGACTTTATGATATGGCAGGTAACGTGGCAGAATGGACCAGTACCATCTATACCGAGGCTGGTGTGGATGCTATGAACGACCTGAACCCGGAATTGAAATACAATGCTGCGAAGGAAGACCCTTACCGCTTGAAGAAGAAGAGCGTGAGAGGCGGTTCCTGGAAAGATCCGGAATCGTTCATCCGTTCGGCATGGCGCTCCTGGGAATATCAGAACCAGCCACGTTCGTATATCGGATTCCGCTGTGTGCGCAGTCTTGCCACCACATCGAGTGCAAAACAGAAACCATCAAAGAACAAGAATAGGAGATAATAAAAATGGGCGAATATAGTAAGTTTAACATCGTATATCATCTGCAGAAATGGATGGACAGTGTGCCTGGACAGACCTTTCTGAACTATGCTTATAGCTGGGGTGCATCTATCGTTATCCTGGGTGCCCTCTTTAAGTTGACCCACTTGCCGGGAGCCAATTTCATGTTGTTTGCCGGTATGGGTACTGAGGCGTTCGTGTTCTTCCTATCAGCCTTCGACCGTCCTTTCGACAAGACAGCCGACGGAAGAGATATCCCTACTCATGTTACTGAGGAGTACTTGGAGACCGGAAAGGTTACTTATGGGGAGACTGAAGAAGCAGCGGCATCTGCTGCATCCGGTTCTGCAACTGTAGCTGGTTCATCTTCTGTTGCTTCTGTTTCTGGAACTCCTGTTTCTGGTGGTCAGACCATCATCATCGGCGGCGGAAGCTTTAGCGGAGGTGCTGGTGTATCTGCAGCATCATCATCTTCTTCTGTTGCTGGAAGCGAGAGCGAAGGCGCTGAGCAGATTGACGAGAGCGTTGCGGCGGCCGTAGCTCCAGGAGCAGGATTCTCGGAGAATGGTGCAGCTGTAGCCGGTGCCACTATGACTGGCGGTTCTGTGGCCGGTGGCTCTGTTGCAGGCGGTAATACCGCTTGGGTAGCTGGTCAGCAGGGGGTTACCCCAGAGATGGCTGATGCCCAGAATAATTATGTTGAGGAATTGAAGAAGCTTGTTGAAACCCTTGAAAAGGTGAATGAGCAGAGTACCCGTTTGACCCGTGACAGCGAGGAGATGGAGAACCTGAACCGTACGCTCACAGGTATCAGCAAGGTTTACGAGATGCAGTTGAAGGGTGCCAGCCAGCAGATTGGAACTATTGACCAGATCAACGAGCAGAGCCGCAAGATGGCTCAGCAGATTGAGCAGTTGAACAAGATTTACGCACGTATGATAGAGGCGATGACCGTAAACATGCGTGCTGCAGCTCCTCAGGTAAAGAGTGAAGAGTAACGAAAAGTATTGAATTTAGCAAATTAATATAAATGGCTATAAAGAAAAGACCCGTTTCACCACGCCAGAAGATGATTAACCTGATGTACGTCGTCCTGATGGCTATGCTTGCGTTGAACGTCTCTACGGAGGTGCTCGACGGATTCTCTATTGTGGAAGACAGTCTGAATCGAACCACAGCCAACTCTTCCGCAGAGAACAATGCAATCTATAGTGACTTTGCCGATCAGATGAAGCAAAACCCTACCAAGGTGAGGGAATGGTTCGAGAAGGCTAAGCAGGTAAAGGACATGAGTGATGCGCTCTATAACTTTGCACAGGAACTGAAGGTTGCTATCGTAAAGGAGGCTGACGGCAAGGATGGCGACGTGAGCAATATCAAGAACAAGGAAAACCTGGAGGCTGCCGGCATCGTGATGCTTGCACCGGGTACGGGCAAGGGAAAGAAACTCTATAGGGAGCTGAATCGCTACCGCGACCGCATCCTGGAACTGGTGACTGATGAGCATCAGAAGAAAATCATAGCCAGCAACTTCTCTACCCAGGTGCCTAAGGGTGAGAAATATCTGGGTAAGAACTGGCAGGAATACATGTTTGAGAACATGCCAGTGGCTGCTGCCGTGACCATACTCTCGAAGATTCAGAGCGATGTGCGTTATGCTGAGGGAGAAGTGCTGCACAACCTGGTGGCGAATATCGACATGAAGGATATCCGTGTGAACAAACTCGATGCCTTCGTGATTCCTGAGAAGACTACGCTTTATCCGGGCGAAAGATTCAATGCCAACATCGTGATGGCTGCCGTGGATACTACCCAGCAACCGGAAATCTATGTGAACGGCATGAGAGTCAACAGTGCCCGTGGGCAGTATAGTTTCACGGCAGGTGGAGTGGGAGAGCATCAGTTCTCCGGCTACATTCTGATGAACAATGCCAAGGGCGATGTGATGAAGCGCAACTTTATCCAGAAATATAGCGTGATTCCGGCACCTAATACGGCAACAGTGGCGGCAGACCTGATGAACGTGCTCTATGCAGGTTTTCAGAATCCTATCAGTATCAGTGTGCCGGGCGTGCCAGCCAATGCCATCTCTGCATCGATGACTGGCGGTTCGTTCGTATCGAAGGGCAACGGCCATTTCGTGGCAACCCCAGCGGCTGTGGGCAAGGATGTAACCATCCGTGTAACGGCGCGCGACAAGGGACAGACCCGCACGATGCCTCCATTCGTATTCCATGTAAGAAAGTTGCCAGATCCAACGGCTTACCTGGCATTGGGAACCACCCGTTTCCGTGGCGGCGGTCTGGCGAAGGCATCCCTGATGGGTGCCACAGGCATCCATGCAGCCATCGACGACGGATTGCTGGATATACCTTTCAAGGTGTTGAGTTTCGAGACCGTCTTCTTCGACAACATGGGTAACGCCATCCCATTGGCATCAGCAGGCTCCAACTTCTCCGACCGTCAGAGAAACGAGTTCAGAAAGCTTTTTCGCAGTCGCCGTTTCTATATTTCGCATATCAAGGCTGTGGGTCCGGATGGTATCACGAGAAATCTGCCTACAGCGATGGAAGTAATCGTGAAATAAGTGAAGAGTGAAGAATGAAGAGTGAAGAATTCAAATGCTTTGCTAATCATAAAGTTCAAAGTTCAAATTTCAAAGTTCAAAATAATGAAAAAGATATTGTTCATATTCATGCTCTTGGGAATGGTGCAGGGCATCGTGGCTCAACCTCAGGCACGCCGTAAGCAGGCGGCAAAGGAGGCGGCTGCAAAGAAATCGAATGCCGGCAACATCACCACCCGTGCACAAATCTCTTTCCCTACTGCTGCTCCTATGAAGGAGGACGTGGTATGGAGAAGAGACATCTATCGTGAGCTGAGTCTTACCGATAATGCCAATGCCGGACTGTATTATCCTGTAGAGCCTATGGGCAACCAGATGAACCTCTTTACCAACATCTTCAGATTGATGATGACCGGTAAGGTGGCGGTGTTCCAATATCGTCTGGATGGTAACGAGAGTTTTACGGCAGCAGACAGGGTAGACCCGAAGTCTTTCCTGGACAACTATCATATCTATTATGAAAAGAAGGCAAACGGAAGAATCTCGCTCGACAACAGCGACATTCCTTCCAGAGAAGTGAAGGCATATTATATTAAGGAGTCAACCTATTTCGACCAGCGCACTTCCACCTTCCATACCAAGGTGTTGGCACTTTGTCCTATCATGACCCGTGATGATGACTTCGGTGATGGAGGAACCAAGTATCCGCTTTTCTGGGTGCGTTATGACGACCTGGCTCCTTATCTTGCCAAGCAGCAGATAATGACCAGCAATCTGAACAATGCGGCAGTGATGAGTGTGGATGATTACTTTGTGAGAAATCAGTATAAAGGAAAAATCTACAAGACCAACAATATGTTGGGACAAACCTTGGCGCAGTATTGCCACTCCGATTCGGCTCTGGTAAAGGAGCAGAAGCGAATTGAGGGCGAACTGGCTACCTTTGAGAAGAATCTCTGGGGAAACCAGGAGAAGAAGGATTCGCTCGACAGTATTGCCAAGGCGGACAAGAACGTAAAGGGCAAGGTGAAGAAGGAGAAGAAGAGCAATCGCCGTGGCGGTTCATCTTCCAGCAAGCAGGCTAAGGTAAGGGAGAAGCGCAGCAACAGCAGTTCTTCTTCTGCATCCAGCGGTTCGGCACGAGTAACCGTGCGCCGCCAAAGACATTAGAAAATGAATCACAACGAGTGTGATAATAGAAAAATAGAATTTTAATTTTAAAAGGTAGAAAAAATGAAGAAGATTTTATCTTTTGTATTTTTAGTAGCAGCAATGATGTTTGCTACTAGCGCTAACGCCCAGGTAAAGTTCGGTTTGAAGGGCGGTTTGAATGTGACAAGCATGTCGTTTAGCGAGGATGTATTCGATGCTTCCAACAAGACTGGTTTCTTTGTTGGTCCTATGGTTAAGTTTACTGTGCCTATCGTAGGCTTGAGCTTCGATGCTGCAGCCTTGTACGACCAGAAAGAGGCTGACGTTAAGTATGCCGATACTGATGGTGAACTGGGTAAAGTCAACGTGAAGCAGCAGTCAATCAACATCCCTGTGAACGTGCGTTATGGCTTCGGCTTGAGCAGTTTGGCAAATGCCTTTGTTTTTGCTGGTCCACAGTGGGGTATCAATGTAGGTGACAAGAACTTCAAGTGGAATGAGACAAGCAGCTATTCTCTGAAGAAGTCAAACTTCAGCGTAAACGTAGGTGCTGGTGTTACCCTGTTGAGCCATCTTCAGATTTCAGCCAACTATAACATCGCTTGTGGCAAGTCGGCTGATGCCAGCCTTGTCAAGGCTGCCGAGGCACTTACCAATGCAGGCAAGGACAAGAGCCGCAACAACTCTTGGCAGATTGCCTTGGGTTACTGGTTCTAATGAGAAGTTAGACAGTACACTTCACAAGTTTATACATTAAAATATATAAAAGCAGGTACCCCTAGTTGGGTATCTGCTTTTTTTTTGCTATCTTTGCAGAACTTTAGTTCGTAAAAAGAAAAGGAGAACGTTATAACATGAGATACGTAGATGTGATTTTGCCCCTTCCGCTCGACGGAACCTTTACCTATTCTATCCCCGAAGGGATGGAAGAGAAGGTTGTGCCCAACATGCGCGTGCTTGTTCCATTGGGCAAGAGCAAGAAGTATATCGCGATGGTTGTTGATGTGCATTCGGAAAAGCCGGAATTCAACTGCAAGCCCATCGAGGCGGTGCTCGACGAATATCCGTCGCTCCTTCCCCAGCAGATGCGTCTCTGGCAATGGATCAGCGAATACTACATGGCTCCCCTGGGCGATGTGTTTGGTGCTGCCATGCCATCGGGCATGAAATCTACGGAGAAATTCAAGCCCAAGATGGAACTTTACGTGGAGCTGGCCAGCAGTTACCGCAACGAGCAGGCGCTGCACGTGGCACTCAATATGGTGCAGCGTGCCCTGAAGCAATCGAAGACCTTAACCACCTTCCTCGCTCTTTCCCACTGGGACAGTCTGGAGGGTGATACGCCCAGGGAAGGTATCAAGAAGGTGACCAAGGAGGAACTGATGAACGAGGCACGATGCACGGCTGCAGCTGTCAAGGCGCTCATCGACCGAGGCATCCTCTTTACCTATGAACTGGAGGTGGGCAGACTGAACACGTCGGGAGAATCGCATTTCGAACTCATCAAGCCGCTTTCCGAAGCCCAGCAGGATGCCTACAATCAGATACTCCTGAAGATGATGAACAAGAACGTGGTGCTTCTGCATGGTGTGACTTCGAGTGGAAAGACTGAAATCTACATCCATCTTATCAGGAAAGCCATCGAGGAACATAAGCAGGTGCTTTATCTGCTGCCCGAAATCGCCCTCACCGTTCAGATTATGGAGCGACTGCACAAGGTGTTTGGCGACCGGCTCGGCATCTTCCATTCTAAATACAGTGATGCGGAGCGTGTGGAAATCTGGCAGAAGCAGCTATCGGGACATCCTTATGATGTAATCCTGGGAGCGAGAAGTGCCGTTTTCCTGCCTTTCCAGAAACTAGGACTCGTCATCATCGACGAGGAGCACGAGAACTCATTCAAGCAGCAGGACCCATCGCCACGCTATCATGCCCGAAGTGCCGCCATCGTACTTGCCAGCATGTATCCGGAGGCAAAGGTGCTGCTGGGAACGGCTACGCCTTCGATGGAGAGTTACTATAATGCGCAGCAGGGCAAGTATGGACTGGTGGAACTGAAGACGAGATTCAAGGACATCCAATTGCCGGAGATTCAGGTGGTGGATGTGAAGGACCTTCGCCATAGAAAGATGATGACGGGGGCTTATTCGCCACAGTTGCTGGCAGCGGTGAGGGAGGCGTTGAAGAATGGTGAGCAAGCCATTCTCTTCCAAAACCGAAGGGGATTTGCACCGATGATAGAGTGCAAGGTGTGCGGATGGGTTCCGAAATGCAAGAACTGTGATGTTTCGCTCACCCTGCATAAGAGCATCAACCTGCTGACCTGCCATTACTGCGGATTCACCTATCCCGTGCCTACGGTATGCCCTAACTGCGGTAGTACGGAACTGATGGGACGAGGTATCGGAACGGAACGCATAGAAGACCAGATAGCCGAGATTTTCCCTGAGGCACGTATCGCCCGCATGGACCTGGATACCACCCGTACGCGCAATGCCTACGAGCGACTGATCAGCGACTTCTCATCGGGAAAGACCAATCTTCTGATAGGTACGCAGATGATATCCAAAGGTCTTGACTTTGACAAAGTGAGGGTTGTGGGTATTCTGAATGCCGACTCGATGCTGAACTATCCTGACTTCAGAGCCTACGAGCATGCCTTCATGATGATGGCGCAGGTGAGCGGAAGAGCCGGAAGAAAGGGCAAGCGGGGACTCGTGATTCTGCAGACCAAGAATCCTACGCTTCCTATCATCAGTCAGGTGGTGCACAATGATTACGAAGCCCTCTTCAAGGGCATTCTGGAGGAGAGAAGGATGTTTCATTATCCGCCGTTCTTCCATCTTATCAACGTGTTCCTGAAACATAAGAACGAGAAGGTTTGCCAGCAGGCAAGTCTGGAACTCGGCAAGACGCTGAGAAGCTGGTTTGGCGAGCGAGTGCTCGGACCGGATAAGCCGGCTGTGGCACGTGTAAAGACAATGAATATCCGCAAGATTGTCATCAAGCTGGAGAATGGTATCGACCAGAAGAAGGTGCGCGAATATCTGAAGTATGCCCAGCAGATGATGGCAAAAGATCCGAGGTATGGAGCTTTGCAGATATATTATGATGTGGATCCGCAATAATCAGACAGACGATTGCTGCTACAAAATAAAAAAAATGGCTATCCCAATCGAAAGAGAGGGATAGCCTTTTTGCATGTTTGTAGTTATGAATTGATCTATTATGTTTAGGAAACATAAGTCTAATTCTACTTTTTTTCAACCTCTTCTTTAGAAGTTGATATCGAGACCTACCGCAAACACATTGTTGTTACGGGTGTAGTCAGAGGTGTAGTTGATGCTCTTGTCTGCACTGAGCTGAACATTCTCTGAGGTCTTCTTATGCTGATAGAATGTGTGGAAGTAAGCCACGTTCAAATCCATCTTCTTGTTGATATGGTAAACACCACCGACGGCAGCAGAGTTAGAACCAACAACGAATGACTTGTCATCCATATACTCATCGCTCAAGCCATAGTTGGTGTTCTGCCAACCTGTACTCAAGGTAATCTTCTTGTTGACATCCACCTCAACACCTGCGTTGTACTCCAAGGTACCACGGTCCAATTTCTCCTGACGATTGTTGTATGATGTTGCGTGCTTGTCGTCGAACCAGTGGAAACCTACGTTTACGCGTACGGCATTTACAGGGCTGTAACCTACACCAAGTGCCAGGTATGCAGGAATATCGCCTGCAATCTTCTTACCATCTGCGTATTCGCCGATAGCCTTATCAAGCTTGGTGTCGAACTGGGTCTTCAACTGACCCATTGCTCCCTGGATGGTGGCGTTATTCAAGATAGCATCAGCAGCCTGCTCAGGTACACCGCCTGCGATGTAAGCATTGCGGAGGTTGTCAGGAAGGTTACCGATACTAGGCACCTGGTTTACTGACTTGTTCTTCAAGCGAATGCGAGTCTTGAACTCGTATTTAGCTGCGAAGTTCCACTTGCCAGTCTTGAAATCCACACCAATAATAGGAGTAAAGCCCACACCGCTCTGGTCACAGCTCAACTCAATGTTGGCAGCTGTTTCCTTGGTTGGGTCGAGCACCTTATAGAGAGGCATGTTGCCAACCTTGATATCTTCTACATATCCGTAGTAGTTAGTAGATGCATAGATACCACGTACACCTGCGAATGCGCTGAAGTTGTCGCTGAACTTATAGGCTGCACCTAAAGAGAGACCATAGTAGTACTGACGGCCGTGCATATAGCTGTTGTAGCTATACTGTCCCTTTTTTCCGAAAGCATTTTCGCCAGTGAATACGGCTGGAACTCCATACTGTGCTGCAACCTGATCCACAGCACCTGCTAACTGGCAGGCAGCCAAGGCAGTTTCGGCAACAATCTTCTCGAAAGAGCCCAATCCATCATCGAAGGTACACTTTCCGCCGCCACCTGTAAGGGCGAAGCCGGCCTGAAGAGACCATCTGCCTTTATTGTAGGCATACTGGAAAGAAGGGATGACAGGCGCAAACGCCTTACCCTTGAACTCGCGTGGAGTAATAGGATTGTTCACATTGTTAGTGAACAAAGGATAATCATTTTCAATGCTACGTGTCTGGTAAGCCAACTGCCAGTTGATGGCGAGATGCTTTCCTTCACCCATGAATACAACGCCGGCAGGATTGTAGTAAACGCCGTCAATACCGATAGAAGCCTCACGGCTCATCATTCTGTTGAATGCAACATGCTGGTTGGTGTTAGTGAGCAAACCACCTGCAAAAGAAGGTGCTGCACAAGCCATCGCAATGGCTAAACTAACTAATTTTACTTTCTTCATTTTAATAATATTAAATAAAAACGTCCGCAAAGGTAATTATAATGTTCTATTTCTCTATTGAAATGAGGGTTTATTTAAAATATATTAACGCAAAAACTCCTTTTTCTTGCACAGTTCTACAAGATTGTGCAGGAAAAAGGAGTTTTTGAGATGTAAAATAGGGCAAGGCTAAGTGCTTAGCTTTCCGCCTTTTCTATCATTTTTTCCTCGTTTTGAGCTTCCTCCTGTTCAGGAGTGTCACTCTTTGCATTTTTCTCAGCCTTCGTATTCATGTGAGGGTAAGAGATGCGGGTATGATAGATGGCCTTGAGTCGCTCTGTCAATACAAGCTTGGCGAGGGCGATGTCGCGGAAGGTGATAGGACATTCCTTGAAGAAGCCCTCTGCCACCTGTCCGTCGATGAGTTTGTTTACCAGGTTGCTGATGCTCTCTTCTGTGTATTCATTGAGCGAGCGGGAAGCTGCTTCCACGGTATCAGCCATCATCAGAATGGCCTGTTCGCGGGTGAATGGGTTCTGTCCCGGATACTGGAATAGTGATTTGTCCACCACCTCAGTAGGGTGCTCATTGCAATAATTTACATAGAAATACTTGGTCAGACCTGTGCCGTGATGGGTGGTGATGAAATCCTTGATGATGCCCGGAAGTCCCACCTTTTCTGCCATCTTCAGACCCTCGGTTACGTGGCTGATGATGATCTGGGCACTCTCCAGGTCGCTCAACTGGTCGTGTGGGTTCACGCCCGCCTGGTTCTCCGTGAAGAACACTGGGTTGGTCATCTTTCCGATGTCGTGATAGAGTGCGCCCGTACGTACCAGCAGACTGTTGGCACCGATGCGGTTGGCAATCTCTGCTGCCAGGTTACCCACCGTGATGGAATGCTGGAAGGTGCCCGGTGCAATCTCGCTCAGGTTGCGGAGCAATCCCTTGTTGGTGTTAGACAGCTCGAAGAGGGTGACATTAGAGGTGAATCCGAAAGTCTTCTCGATGATATACATGAGCGGATAGGACAGCAGCAGGAAGATGCCATTCACGGTGAAATAGGTGTACATGCTGCGGTCGATGTTGAACACCTGGTTGTCCTGCATCAGCTGGAGTGCGAGATAGACTATGCCGCTGCTCAGGGTGACCAGCAGGGCTGTGATGAATATCTGCGAACGCTTGGAAAGTTCACGCAGGCTGTAGATGGCAACCAGACCTGATGCCAGCTGTACGATGATAAACTCGTACTGGTATTTCACCGCAGCCGCACAGATGAGGATCATCGTGACATGGGTGATGAATGCCGTTCGGGAATCCATGAACACGCGTACAAAGATAGGGGCCATGGCGAATGGGATGATGTAGACGCTGAAGAAATTGTGCTTCATGATGAGTGACACGAAGATAGGGAACAGCGTAATCATTGCATAGAGCATGGTGATGCTGCGAGGCTTGTCGAAGTAATCCTTGCGGAACAGCGTGAGATAGCTGGTGAACATGATGACGAGGAGGAAGATAAAAAGTACCTGGCCGATGATGGTGGTGGTAAGTTCATCCTCGGTGGAACTGCGGCGCTTCGTCTCTTTTTCAAAGGATGTGAGCACCCGATAGTTGGAAGGGGTGATGACTTCACCACGGTCGATGATTTTCTGACCGCTCATCACCATACCGCTTGCCAGTGGAATGCTGCTCAGCAAATCGGTCTTCTCCGTCTCCGAGCGTTCCTTGTCGTATATCAGGTTGGGCTCCACGTAGTCGTTCAGGTTGCAGCGTGATAGAATCTGTCGCTGTTCGGCAATCTGCTGGTTGAAGAAAATGCGTTCGTATGCAGCAATGGTAGAGTAGAACGTACCGATGGGTACGCTCTTTACGTTCTTGCCGCTGATGATGCGTATCATGCTTGTGGAATCCTTGTAGATGCGATTGTACTCGGGGGTACTTACGATTCCCGTCTGGTAAACATGATGCAGCTGCTGGGCAACAAGCCCCACAAATTCCTTCGGCAATCCCGGGATGCCCTGGCTGAAGTCGTGGAGGAATCGCTTAACCTGTTCGTCACCCACGGTGGTGTTCACCGTATAGTAAGGTTGGAACTGTTTGAGCAGCGAATCCTGTTCGTGCTTGATCGACTCGTCAGTCTTGTAGATAGGGAAGTCGAAGGTGGCAATGACAGAACCATACATCCACGGTTTGCCTACATCGTAGCGGAACTGTCTGCCCTCATTGCGTGGCAGGAACCATACAATGATGGAAACGGTGAAGAGGATGAGGACGACCTTGGTGATGAAGTTGCGCCAGAAGTTCTCCTCCGGATTGTTAAATATGCTCATATTGTATCGCTTTGTTTAGTCGTGAATACTCTTGTTGTCTAACTTCTGATATGGGGCGAAAAAGCTGCTCATTTTCCTCAGTTTTGAGCAAAAAGACCACTTTTCTACGATTAATTCCCATTCACAGTGCGAAAATACGAAAAAAAACTATTATAATCGCAAAAAAAGATGTAAATTTGCAGAAAAATTTAAAATTAGCTATAAAATAAGACATGACAGATAGAAAAGTAAGAGTGCGTTTTGCCCCAAGTCCAACGGGTGCATTGCATATCGGTGGTGTTCGTACTGCCCTTTATAATTATTTGTTTGCCCGCCAGCATGGTGGTGAACTCGTGTTCCGTATCGAGGATACTGACTCTCATCGTTTCGTTCCTGGAGCCGAGGAATACATCCTGGAATCCTTCAAGTGGCTGGGCATCCAGTTTGACGAGGGTGTGAGCTTCGGTGGTGAGCATGGTCCTTACCGCCAGAGCGAGCGTCGCGACATCTATAAGAAGTATGTGCAGCAGCTTTTGGACAATGGCAAGGCTTACATCGCTTTCGATACTCCTGAGGAGTTGGAGGCTAAGCGTGCCGAGATTCAGAACTTCCAGTATGATGCTCATACCCGTATGCAGATGCGCAATTCCCTGACTCTCTCTAAGGAGGAGGTGGATCAGCTGATAGCCGACGGCAAGCAGTACACCGTTCGCTTCAAGATTGAGCCAGGACAGGAAATCCACGTCAACGATATGATTCGTGGCGACGTGAAGGTGATGAGCGACATCTTGGACGACAAGGTTCTCTATAAGAGTGCAGACGAATTGCCAACCTATCACTTGGCCAACATCGTAGACGACCACCTGATGGAAATCTCTCACGTAATCCGTGGTGAGGAGTGGTTGCCTAGTGCTCCATTGCACGTTCTTCTTTATCAGGCATTCGGATGGGAGGACACCATGCCTCGCTTCGCCCACCTGCCTTTGCTCCTCAAGCCAGAGGGTAAGGGTAAGCTCTCTAAGCGTGATGGCGACCGCCTTGGTTTCCCTGTATTCCCATTGGAGTGGCACGACCCTAAGACGGGTGAGGTTTCTTCCGGTTATCGTGAGAGTGGCTACTTCCCAGAGGCAGTGGTCAATTTCCTGGCGCTCCTCGGCTGGAACCCAGGTACAGAGCAGGAAATCTTCTCTCTCGACGAGTTGGTGAAGGCATTCGATATCTCCCGCTGCTCTAAGGCTGGTGCCAAGTTCGACTTCAAGAAGGGTATCTGGTTCAACCACGAGTATATCCTCATGAAGAGTGATGATGAAATTGCCAACCTCTTTGCACCAATCGTAGCCAACAATGGTGTAGAGGAGACTTTGGATAGAGTAAAGCAGGTGGTACACATGATGAAGGACCGTGTGAACTTCGTCTATGAGTTGTGGCCATTGTGCTCATTCTTCTTCATTCCTCCTACAGAGTATGATGCCAAGACTGCCAAGAAGCGCTGGAAGGAGTATTCTGCACAGCAGATGACTGAACTCGCTGAGGTGCTCGAGGGCATTGAGGACTTCTCTATCGAGGGTCAGGAGCCTATCGTATTGAAGTGGGTAGAGGACAAGGGCTATAAGCTCGGTGACGTGATGAACGCCTTCCGCTTGACTCTCGTTGGTGAGGGTAAGGGTCCGGGCATGTTCGACATCTCTGCCTTCCTTGGTAAGGAGGAGACATTGCGTCGCCTTCGCAAGGCAATCGAAGTTCTGGGTTAATTTTCGAATATAAATATCTCTCTGGGGAAATGGCCGGCAGATGATGCGGCATTTTCCTCAGAGAGTTCACGTATTTATAGATAGTAACCAATATAAAGAAATATCATGATCTATAATATCGTAATCTATTTCGTCCTTTGGGGCATAGCCATCGCCAGTTTGTTTAATGAAAAGGTGCGCAAGATGTGGCGTGGCGAGCGTGAGGCTTTCAAGATATTAAAGCAGAAGGTGGATCCCAATGCCAAGTACATCTGGTTTCATGCGGCTTCGCTCGGCGAGTTTGAGCAGGGACGACCATTGATGGAGCAAATCCGCAAGGATTATCCTCAGTATAAGATTTTGCTCACCTTCTATTCTCCTTCGGGTTATGAGGTGCGCAAGAACTATGAGGGGGCTGATATCATCTGCTACATGCCTGTGGATACCCGCCTGAATGCCATCCGATTCCTTCGTCTGGTACGTCCGGTGATGGCTTTCTTCATCAAGTATGAATTTTGGTCTAACTTCCTTCATATCCTGAAGCATCGCAATATTCCTACCTATAGTGTGAGCAGCATCTTCCGTGAGGATCAGGTGTTCTTCAAGTGGTATGGCAGAAGCTATGCGAATGTTCTGAAATGCTTTACCCGTTTCTTCGTGCAGAACGAGGAGAGCAAGCGATTGCTCGAAAGCATCGGTATCAAGGATGTGGATGTAGTAGGCGATACCCGCTTCGACCGTGTGCTGCAGATTAAGCAGGCGGCTAAGCATCTGCCTATCTGCGAGGCGTTTAGAAGTGGGGTGGCGACGCCGGAAGGAAATGCTTCGGCTTCTTCTGATTCTTCTTCGGAGAATGCAGTTCATCCTGACTATAAGGTATTCGTTGCTGGTAGTTCCTGGCCTCCTGATGAGGAAATCTTTATCCGCTTCTTCAATGAGCATAAGGACTGGCGACTGCTGATTGCACCTCATGTGATTGCTGAGGAGCATCTGAAACTGATTCTCTCCTTGCTGAAGGATAAGAAGGTGGTGCGCTATACGCAGACTACTCCTGAGGAGGCTGCCAAGGCTGATGTGCTGATTATCGATTGCTTCGGATTGCTGAGCAGCATGTATAATTATGGTGATGTGGCTTATATCGGCGGTGGTTTCGGTGTGGGTATTCATAATACCCTGGAGGCTGCTGTATGGAATATGCCGGTAATCTTTGGTCCGAACAATAAGAAATTCCAGGAAGCTCAGGGCTTGCTGAAGTCGGGTGGTGGTTTTGAAATCAATACCTATGAGGACTTCGATGGGCTGATGAGTTCCATGATGAACGATGAGGCTTTCCTGAAGCAGGCTGGCGATAAGGCTGGAGCCTTCGTGGCGAGCCTTTCGGGTGCCACCGGTAAGGTTTTAGCCAAGGTTACATTATAAAATATAAAAGGAATACATTATATAATATATAGTATCTTATATGTAAAAATAAAAGGTCTCATGGTTTTCAAAATCCATGAGACCTTTTTTGATGTTTGGCATAGAATTCCATTTGTTTCATTCCATGCTTGTATTATGCTTTTCCTATTTGATGATGCGGTAGTAATCCTCCTTGCGAGGCTTCACGGTGTGAGGATGAGCTGAAGCATAACCCAATGCCAGGGCACCTACACCCATCAGACCTTCCGGGAGATTCCAATCCTTCATCAGCTTCTTGCCTTCTTCTGAAGCGAACATGCCGTCTTCACGGTTGATCCAGCAGGAAGAAAGACCGATAGAGTGGGCGGCAAGCATCATGTTGCCCAAGATGAGGCTGCCATCCTTTACTCCGTTCACATTGCTTTCAGGAGCCAGGACGATGACGATGGTTGGTGCTCCGTAGTAAGGATCGCTCTCTACGCCCATGATGTCTGCGTTCATCTTGCGGAGCTGTGCGCAAACCTCAGGGTTCTGAACGGCAATGATGAAAGGCTCCTGGGTACCATGACCTGTTGCTGCCCATGTGCCAGCTTCCAATACAGTCTTCAATTCTTCGTCGGTAATCTGGTCAGCCTTGAAGCGACGAATGCTTCTTCTCTCCTTGATGGCTTTTAAAACTTCATTTTCCATGTTATCTTGTTTTAAACATTGTATTTAGAAATCTTTTCTCTTTCTTTTCTCTTTTATGCAGGGCATCCGCTCTTTTATGCAGGGCATCCGCTCAAATCCTCTTCATCCATATACTGGCTGAGAACTCGTGCGATGCGAATCAACCCCTGCATCAGGGTCTTGCGAGGACAGGCGATGTTGAGGCGCAGGTAGCCCTGACCAGCCTTTCTTCCATACATAGTACCACTGTTGACGAAAACCTTGCCGTCATTCATCAGCTTTTCGTAAGCCTCGTCGCTTGATAACTCGAATGGCAGGATGTCGAGCCAAACCAGATAAGTGCCCTCAAGACGGGTAACGCGAACCTGCGGCAACTCAGAATTGAAGAATTCCTTTACTGCCTGATAGTTCTCGTAGAGATATTGGTTCAGTTCGTCGAGCCATTCCTCACCCTCGTTGTAGGCAGCCTGGAGAGCGATGACGCCGAAAGGATTGACATCGCATACTTCGTTGATGTTGATGGCACGGTTGATGCGGCGGCGCAATGCTGCATCCGGACAGAT
>OBCQ01000176.1_pt1 | contig 18580 bp, 17 predicted proteins | sample 1517991 | NCBI WGS metagenome assembly OBCQ01 (sample SAMN03418263, study PRJEB22391) | human gut metagenome | biome: human-gut; feature: organic feature; material: feces | host: Homo sapiens | place: Tanzania | collected 2013-01
ACTTCTTGCTCTGGCAAGCGGCAAAGCCGAGCGGAGACAAGTGCACCCCCTAAAGAATCCGTTGTAAAAAAAATTAGCACAAATATGCATCTATATTAAAACGGCAAAAAACAGCAAGCGGTTAGGTTTCTTTAACGACAAAGAGTTTGACATTTTATATTAATATGTGTAACTTTGCTCAGTTTAAACTTAAGCAACAATGAAAATAATCGACTTCAGCAAACAAAACTCTATCATCAACAAGTACATGGCGGAGATGCGCGACAAAGACTATCAGTCGAACCGCCTCCTGTTCCGCAACAACATAATGCGCGTGGGCGAGCTGATCGCTTACGAACTGAGCAAGACGCTCGACTATGAGACGCGCGACGTGCAGACGCCGCTGGGCACGGCGAAGGTGAATGTGCCGACAGACAAGCTGGTGCTGGGCACTATCTTCCGCGCCGGTCTGCCGTTCCACCAGGGATTCCTCAACATCTTCGACCACGCCGGCAACGCTTTCGTGAGCGCATACCGCGAGTATGAGGACAAGGACCACACGAAGGTGGGCATACACGTGGAGTATCTGGCTACGCCCGACCTCAACGACGCTACGCTGCTCATCGTTGACCCGATGCTGGCTACGGGCGGATCGATGGAGATGGGTTACAAGGCGCTGCTCACCAAGGGTAAGCCGAAGAAGGTGCACGTGGTGTGCGTGATGGCGGCGCCGGAGGGCATAGAGCATATCCGCAAGACGTTCCCGGAGGACACTACCATCTGGTGCGCTGCCATCGACGGGGGACTCAACGAACACAAGTATATCGTGCCGGGATTCGGCGACGCCGGCGACCTCTGCTACGGAGGAAAGATCTAACGACTCCTTGCCGGGAAATGCCTCCCACGGAATCCACGGAATCCACAGAGGTTAGGGTGCGTATATTCTCCCACAGATTTCACAGATTTACACAGATTCGTTGGGTGCGGAAGAATTAACAACGGATTAAACGGATTAAACGGATTCCTGCTGCTTGGGAGATTTCACAGCGGATTGAACGGATTAAACGGATGCAATCTTCAGGGGGTGCACTTGTCTCAAGTGCACCAACGTAGCAAGAGGTATATCAACATTACTCGGTTGGTGCACTTGAGACAAGTGCACCCCCTGAAAGACACCCATCGAATCCGTTAAATCCGTTGTTAACATAACGCAGCCCTAAAAAATCCGATTAATCCGTTCAATCCGTTGTTAAAAAAGTAGCAGCGATAAATTCGGTTAATCCGTCTTCTTGCTCGGTTGGTGCACTTCTTGCTCTGGCAAGCGGCAAAGCCGAGCGGAGACAAGTGCACCCCCTGGAGATAGTATCCGTTAAATCCGTTGTTAAAAAAGTGGCAGCGATAAATTCGGTTAATCCGTTAAATCCGTTGTTAAAAAAAAGTAGCAGCGATAAATTCGGTTAATCCGTCTTCTTGCTCGGTTGGTGCACTTGAGACAAGTGCACCCCCTTGAAGACAGCCTAACTTCTGTGTAAATCCGTGAAATCTGTGGGAGAATATCTATAGACTGCGGCGGAGGCCAGAGACCTCCGCTACGGGCAAACATCACCATTAATATAAACGGGCAAACCTCACCATTAATATAAACGAGCAAACCTCACCATTAATATAAATATGTATAGGACAATCAGGACAATAGCCATTGCGCTGTGCGCACTGCTGACAGCGGCGTGCACCGACACCGACTACGAGTATGCGTCGGAGCGCTGCTCCTTCTTCTTCAACAACCAGGTGTATCAGGACGTGACGCTGCAGAGCGCTCTCAACCCACTCTCGCCCGGCGTGTTCTGCAATGTCTACGAGGGCACGGAGAACGGCAGACGCTTCATCTACTTCGTGAGCAACCAGGGACTCAGCAGCAAGAAGGAGCCGGCTGGCGACGACGCACGACGTACATATACGCTCGGCCTGTACAACAAGAGCGGCATCATCGTGGGATACGGCAACCTCGGGACGCCCCCGACGTTCTACGTCTACGACAGCCAATGCCCCAACTGCTACGCAGAGACGCAGACCATGGGCAACCGTCTGAGGATGAACGACCGAGGTATGGCGGTATGCCCCACATGCAAACGCGAGTACGACCTGAACAACCGTGGCGTGACTGCCAACGGCAAAAAGCTGCTGCGCTATCGCGGCAGCGCCACAGGACCGCTCGGAGTGCTCGTTGTGAACAATTAGGAATTTTGAGTTTTGAGTCAACAAAGGCTTAGAGAGGCTTAGGAAGCCTTAACAACACGCCCCGAACAGCCAAAAAGCATCTAAAAAATGCACAGATGCGGGGTGTTTGTGCAGCGAAAAAGCCTTTTTATTAGAAAATATTTGTCTATTTGACAAAAAATTTGTTCCTTTGCATCCGCATTAAATTAGAAATCAATATTATAAACAATTTAAAACATTAAAATTATGTCAGAAATCGAATCAAAAGTAAAGGCTATCATCGTTGACAAGCTCGGTGTAGACGAAGCAGACGTTAAGCCAGAAGCAAGCTTCACAAACGACCTCGGTGCAGACTCTCTCGACACAGTAGAGCTCATCATGGAGTTCGAGAAGGAGTTTGGCGTAAACATCCCTGACGATCAGGCAGAGAAGATCTCTACTGTTGGCGACGCTATCGCTTACATCGAGAACGCAAAATAAATAAACCTTATGGTTTATAGTTTATGGTGTGCACAACCCCATAGCAATCACTCATTGTTATAATTCCATTGTGCACCATAAACCATAAACCATTTTTTTTTGACATTTTTCAGTTACATGGAATTAAAAAGAGTAGTAGTAACAGGTCTTGGCGCGGTGACTCCGTTGGGTAACAACGTAGAAGAAACATGGAAGAACCTCCTGAACGGCGTAAGTGGCGCAGCACCTATTACATTGTTTGACGCTTCTTCGTTCAAGACACAATTCGCTTGCGAAGTGAAGGACCTTAAGGTCAACGACTACATCGACCGCAAGGAAGCACGCAAGATGGACCGCTACGCACAGCTCGCTATCATCGCAGCAAAGCAGGCGGTGCAGGACAGCGGCATGAACCTCGACGAGGAGGATAAGAACCGCATCGGCGTCATCTACGGCGTGGGCATCGGTGGCATCAAGACCTTCGAGGAAGAGGTGGGCTACTGGGCAACACACCAGGAGAACGGCCCGAAATTCAACCCCTTCTTCATTCCGAAGATGATTGCCGACATAGCAGCCGGACACATATCTATTATGTACGGCTTCCACGGCCCCAACTTCGCCACTACATCGGCTTGCGCTTCTTCGACAAACGCTCTCGCCGACGCGTTCAACCTCATCCGCTTGGGCAAGGCTAACGTGATTGTAAGCGGCGGTGCAGAGGCAGCCATCACAGAGGCTGGCGTAGGCGGATTCAACGCCATGCACGCCCTCTCTACACGCAACGACGACCCAGAGCACGCTTCACGCCCGTTCAGCGCATCGCGCGACGGATTCATCATGGGCGAAGGCGCCGGCTGCCTCATACTCGAGGAGCTGGAGCACGCCAAGGCACGCGGAGCGAAGATATACGCAGAGATGGTGGGCGAAGGCATGTCTGCCGACGCTTATCACATCACAGCATCACACCCGGAAGGTCTCGGCGCCTGCCTCGTAATGCAGAACGCACTCGAGGACGCTGGCATGAAGCCGGAGGACATCGACTACATCAACGTACACGGCACATCGACACCGGTGGGCGACATCTCTGAGGCTAAGGCCATCAAGCAGGTGTTCGGCGAAGCTGCATACAAGCTCAATATCAGCTCAACAAAATCAATGACTGGTCACCTCCTCGGTGCTGCCGGAGCTGTAGAGGCACTCGCATCAGTGCTCGCAGTGAAGAACGACATCATACCGCCGACTATCAACCACGTCGAGGGTGACGAGGATCCGGAAATCGACTACACGCTCAACTACACCTTCAACAAGGCACAGAAGCGCGAGGTACGTGCGGCACTGAGCAACACGTTCGGTTTCGGTGGTCACAACGCATGTGTAATATTCAAGAAATATGCTGAGTAATCTCATCGACAGAATGAAGCTCCCTTTCCGCAAGGACAAGGAGCTTTATTTGTCTTTACGCAAAATCATCGGATTCTACCCGCACGACATAAGCTACTACAAGCTCGCACTGATGCACAAGAGCATGTACAAGCGCAACGCAAAGGGTAAACCCGTGAACAACGAACGACTGGAGTTCCTCGGCGACGCCGTGCTCGACGCCACCGTGGGCGACATCGTATACCGCCACTTCCCCGGAAAACGCGAGGGCTTCCTCACCAACACCCGTTCGAAGCTCGTACAGCGCGACACGCTGAACCGACTGGCGCAGGAGATGGGCATCAACCAGCTCATTCTCTCAAGCGGACGGTCGCAGTCGCACAACTCATACATGGGAGGCAACGCCTTCGAGGCGCTCGTCGGAGCCATCTACCTCGACAGAGGATACGACGCCTGCATGGAGTTCATGCGCAAACGAATACTGGCACAAATGATAAACATCGACAAGGTTGCTTATAAGGAGGTGAACTTCAAGAGCAAGCTCATCGAATGGAGCCAGAAAAACCGTGTGCGCATCGACTTCAAGTCGATTCTCGAAGAGAAGGACAAGACCGGCTCGCCCGTGTTCGTCTACCGTGTGACGCTCGAAGGCGTGGAGGGATGCGAAGGAAAGGGCTACAGCAAGAAGGAAAGCCAGCAGCTGGCGTCGAAGCTGACGCTGGAGAAGCTGCGCCGCGAACCGCAATTCATCGACCTGGTGTTCGCAGCCAAGACCGACCGCACGAAGATGGAAGAGGAACCGGTGGAGAACGTGCCCTCAACAGAACAGCCCGACGACTTCATCGTGGTGAGCTCGGGAATGGAGGGAGAAGGCTTTTCTAATGAGGCTGGATGCGCAGGAGAGGCTGGCGGTTCTATGGAGGCTGGCGGTTCTAGGGAGGCTAGCGGTTCTAGCGAACATAGTTCTTCTAGTAAGCCTAGCAAGCCTAGTTCTTCTAGCAAGTATAGCTCTTCTAAAGACTCCAAGGCTAAGCGCAACCGCCGCTCGCCGATGTACCGCAAGGACGAGGCAGCAAGCGAAGCCGCTCCTGCCAACACGGCAGAGGCTGCAGCGCCTTACAAGGCAGAGGTTGCAGCTAAGACAGCGGCTTCAGCCAAGGCAGAGCCCGTTTCGTCGGGCCTCACCCCCGCCGACCTCGACCTCTCTGACGAAGACTTCGACCTCAGCCATATCTCGGCGAGAGAACAGAGCCGCGAGGAGATAATCGCTGCTGCAGAAGCCGCAGCCTTCGGAGAAGAATAAAACGTTATTATCCGTAGCGGAGGCTTTCACCTCCGCTACGGATAACAACATATCTCAACATTACACCACAACACCATCTCACCATCTCACCATCTCACCATCTCACCATCTATCACCACCTCACCACCACAACCCCTCAACATCTACTACATATCTCAACATCACAACATTACACCATCTCAACATCTTTTACCCAAATCTACCTTTTTATACAAAATTAACCCTTGTAATGCACACGCAACAAGGTTTTTATTTAATTTTGCAACAAAATACTTACGACTATGAAGAAATTATTACTTGCAACATTGCTTTTGCTCGGTATCGTAACTACCGCAAGCGCACAGCTGCCGAAGGTGATGCTTAAGAGCATCGACGGCAAGTCAGTGTCTACAGACACACTCTCAAACAACGGCAAACCGTTCATCATCGACTTCTTTGCAACATGGTGCAAGCCCTGCAACCGTGAGCTCACCGCCATCAGCGAGGTGTACGAGGAGTGGCAGGAAGAGACCGGCGTGAAGGTTATCGCCGTGTCTATCGACCAGGCACAGAACATCAACAAGGTGAAGCCGCTCGTAGACAACCACGGCTGGCAGTATGAGGTTCTGCTCGACCCGAACAGCGACTTCAAGCGTGCGCTCGGCATACAGACCATCCCTTACGTTATCGTTTGCGACGGCGACGGCAAGATCGTGTCTAAGCACAACGGATACACCGAAGGTGCTGAGGAAGAGCTCATCGAGGAAGTACGCAAGCTTGTGAACAAGTAAACGAGTTGACGAGTTGACATGTTGATATGTTGACATGTTGACATGTTGACGAGTTAGCAGTTATCACTCTCACCGACAACCCTAACAACATTAATATGAACAAGAAGCTTACGCTCGCTCTCGCTGCCCTCAGTCTGTCGGCAGCCACAGCGAGCGCACAGACCATAAAGGTAGCAAAAGACTACGACGTACAGATTACGGGTAGCTTGCAGACCGACTTCCTCGTTCCGCAGGAAGACAACAAGATTGGTACGGGAACCTACGACGACAAGGTGCTGAACAACACCTACGCTGAGGTTCACGCCCTCTCGAAGTACGTAGACGCCGGTGTGCGTCTTGAATATCTCGACCATCCGCTCCCAGGCTTTGACAAAGACTTCAAAGGCTGGGGTGTGCCGTTTTATTACATCAAGGGCAAAATGAAGAACGCCGAGCTCACACTCGGTAACTTCTACGAGCAGTTCGGCTCGGGCTTCATCCTCCGCACATACGAGGAGCGCTCGCTGGGCATCGACAACTCGCTGCTCGGCGGTCGCGTCATGGTGCGTCCGTTCAAGGGCGTGCAGGCAAAGGCGGTAGTAGGCACACAGCGCCGCTATTGGGACACACAGTCGCTCATAGCAGGTGCCGACCTCGAACTCAGCGTGTCTGAGTGGTCGCAGAAGATGCAGCAGTCGGGCACCAACCTTACGCTCGGCGCATCGTGGGTTGTAAACCACCAGCACCAGAAGGAAGACATCTACGCCGACGCTACACACAAGCTGCGCTTCGTAGAGAACACCAACGCCTTCGACGTGCGTGCCAACCTGCAGAAGGGCGGATTCAGCATCCTCGGCGAGTATGCACAGAAGACCGAAGACCCGACGTTCGACAAGAACTTCCCGTATATCTACCGCAAGGGCTACGTGACGATGCTCTCTACATCCTACTCGCAGCGCGGCATGAGTATCCTCTTGCAGGCAAAGCGTTCGGACAACATGAACTTCCGCTCACGCCGCACAGAGAGCGGTACGGCAGGCTTCATCAACCACCTGCCGGCGTTCGCCATGCAGCAGACATACGCTCTGGCTTCACTCTATCCTTACGCCACACAGCCTAACGGCGAATGGGCTTACCAGGCAGAGCTCGGCTATAAGTTCAACCGCAAGACATTCCTCGGCGGCAAGTACGGCACAAGCGTGAAGCTCAACTTCTCGCATATCCGTGCCATCGAGAAGAACGTACACAACGGCGGCACACCAGGCACAGACGGCTACGGTTCGCCTTTCTGGAAGAGCGGCGAGAAGTACTATCAGGACATCAACGTGCAGATTGAGAAGAAGCTCACCAAGGACTTCAAGCTCAACCTCATGTACATGAACCAGTACTATAACAAGACCGTTGTAGAGGGCGAGGGCGGCATGATTCATTCTGACATCTTCGTGGCAGAAGGCAAGTACCGCTTCAACAAGAAGATTACGCTGCGCGGCGAGGCTCAGTATCTGAGCACAAAGGACGACCAGGGCGACTGGTGGTTTGGCTTGCTCGAGCTTTCGGTTCTGCCTAACTTCATGTTCACCATCAGCGACCAGTATAACGGTGCGGAGCACTACTACACACCGCTTGGCAACATCGACGAGACAAAGGGCACACACGCCGAGCACTACATCAACGGCTCTGTTACCTACACTCACGGTGCACACCGTCTGCAGGTGGGCTACGGCAAGACACGCGCAGGCTACAACTGCTCGGGTGGCGTATGCCGCTACGTGCCGGCAAGCAAGGGTGTGACTGTATCATACAACTTTAACTTCTAAAGCCACTATTATGAAACTGAAGAATATATTGTTAGGCGCAGCAAGCGCCATCGCCATTTTCGCAACAGTGGCATGTCAGGAGGTAGATCCCAACGACCGACTCATCTACGTGAAGCCGGCAGAGGTGGGACGTGCGGTGCTCATCGAGGACTTCACCGGACAGAAGTGTCCGAACTGTCCTAACGGCACAAACGCCATCAACAATATCATCGAGACTTACGGCGAGGAGAACGTAATCGCAGTGGGCATACACAGCGGTCCGCTCGGTCTGAAAGACAGCAAGAGACGATTGGGTCTGATGACAGATACCGGCAACGAATACTATAGCCACTGGGACAGTCAGAGCAAGCTGGGACAGCCGTGGGCACTCTTCAACCGCGCCACAGCTCCTAACGAGAACTATAGTACATGGGCAAGCTACGTAGGTGCGCTCATCTCGAAGAAAGCAGCGCTCTCGCTCAGCATAAACAACATTTACGACGCTGCTTCGCGCAAGCTCACCATCGACGTAAAGGCTCTCGGCACCGACGGCAATACGACAGGCAAGCTGCAGGTGTGGCTCATTGAGGACGGCATCGTAGCTATGCAGACAATGCCCGACGGTTCTGCCAACATGGAGTATGTACACAACCATGTGTTCCGCGACGCTGTCAACACCACATGGGGTGAGGACGTAACCATAAATGAAGGCGAGACCACAGAAAAGCAGTACGAATACACACTGCCCGAGACTTGGAACGCCGAGAAGGTGTCGGTAGTAGCTTTCGTTTACGACAACAACGAGGTAAAGCAGGTTACGAAGAAGGCTATCTTCGCAGAAACCGCTGCCGAATAACATTTTTTTTGAGACTGTGTGCATGCGTCGGTCGCACACACAGTCTCATACACGCTTCAAATACGCTATTAATACTAAACGCTAATTTTAAAAACAGAATAATATGAAGAAATTCTTTACACTTTGTATCGCTCTCTTCTCTGCAGTGGCAATGTTCGCTCAGGACGCAAAGGGCATTTTTGAGTTCACTGATAAGGACGGCAACGTCGTACCGAGCGGCTCTGTATTAACAAGAACCGAAACAGAAGAGGGTCCTTCAGGCTATCCTCAGATTTCTACCGGTCTCTACGTTAAGCAGACAAAGACAGAGGTAGACGGAGCAAAGGTAGGCGTGAAGCTGCGCCTGAATGTTACAGAGTTGCCGCACGGCGACATCCAGTACTGCTTCCCTAAGAACTGCTTTATCACAAGCTCAAAGGGAGAGGTGACAACCAACGGCGCTGTTCTTGAGGCAAACAACTGCAGCCTTCAGACAGAATGGATTATGGGTATCGACGACGACGACAACTCAATGGAAGGCAAAGCTGTAGCAAAGCTCACACTGATTGCGTGCAAGCAGGTAGCTGCCGGCAACGACCCGATTACAGGTCAGCCCCAGTACGACTACGAAGAGATCGGCGAGAGCACAAGCGTAACCGTTAACTTCGTTTACGGTGCTACCGGCATCAACGGCATCAGCAACGCAGACGCTACAGTAGTGGCACGCTACGCAGCAGATGGCACACGCCTCTCAGCCCCACAGAAGGGCTTGAACATCGTGAAGCTCTCTAACGGCAAGACCATGAAATACATTAAATAAAAGAATAAGTTTTAACAATTCAGAAAGGATTAAAATCATGAAAAAATTCCTGCTTTCTGCTTTTGCGATGCTGTTGGCTCTCACAGCCGGCGCGCAGAACTTCACAGTAGAGAAGTCGCCGAACCCACTGGGCGTTCAGGCACCGGCTTTCGGCGCATTCAAGGCTCCTGCGAAGGCTAACCTCGCTGCCAACCAGCGTCTCGTAGGCTACTTCGACACCGACGATTGCGACAACTACGTAGGTATTCCAAGCTACACCGGCAACAACAAGGTAGCCATCGAGCTTACAGCAGACGACCTCGCTCCCTACTACGGCAAGAAGATTGCCGGCGTACGCTTCAACCTGGGTCAGGGCCAGACAGCTAACGGCGTATTCGTACAGAACCTGACACTCGAAAACGGTAAGATTGTTGATATGGCAGACGTCGCTACTTCTGACGAGAGCGTTAAATCAGCAGCAGGCGCAACAAACACCGGCGAATGGCATGAGGTGATGTTCGACAACAAGGTAGAACTGAGTTCTTCTTTCCAGGAATTGTTCGTAGGCTTCAACTACAAGCAGACATCAAGCAACTACCCTATCGGCGTTAACTCTGAGGTTGACGGTCCGTTCTTCGTATATGCTAACATCCCTGCTTCGAAGGGCGGTAGCGGTGAAACCTGGTACCAGTTCCAAAGCGGCGGCATGGGTCTCGCTATCCAGCTTATCGTAGAGGGCGATTTCGCACCTAACTCTGTACAACCTCTCGACTTCGGCAACGTAATGGTTGCAAAGGGCAAGACAAAGAACGTAGCTGTAAGCTTCAGAAACCTCGGTTCTAAGTTCACAAGCATCGACTACACAATCTCTCTCGACGGCAAGGCAGGCGCTGAGCAGCACCTCGACTTCGGCAAGGACTACGGCGTAGCAGGCACACACACCATAGAGGTTCCGTTCGCTGCAGCTTCTGAGCTTGGCAAGAACGCTGTTACACTCACCGTAACAAAGGTGAACGGCGCAGAGAACGCATGCGCTATAAAGACAGCTACTGGCACACTCTACACAGCAGAAAAAGAATTCGTGAAGAGATCGGTAGTAGAGGAGTTCACCGGCACCGGTTGCGGATACTGCCCGAGAGGTCACGTCGGCATGCACAATATGCGCGATCTTTATGGCGACCAGTTCGTTGGTATCGCTATGCACCAGTACAACTCAAGCGACCCGATGTACTACACCTCTTACAACTTAAATTTCCAGGGCGCTCCGAGCTGCATGGTTAACCGCTCATCAGGCGATTTGGACCCGTACAACGACTTACCTAAGGCATTCAAGGCTTCCTTGGAAGAGATGCCTCTTGTAGACGTAACGGTAGAGGGCGCATTCAGCGAGGATACCGCATATGTATACGCAAAGGCTTCTGTAGAGTCGCTGGTTTCTGGCGACTACGACATCGCTTATATGCTTATTGCCGACAACCTCTCTGGCACAACAAGCAAGTGGAAGCAGTCTAACTACTTCGCAAAGGGCACCGGCGTGTACAATTCAAAGAGCAGCATGCCTGAAGACCTCCAGTTCCTTTGGGACGCAGGTTCATCATACGCAGCGACATACAACGACGTGCTCATCGCAAGCTCTTATTCAAACAGTAAGAACAAGGCTACTCTGCCTACACTCGTTGAAAACGGCTCAGTAAACAGCTACTACACTCTTACAATGCCTATAAAGAGTGAGCTGAAGAAGACCATCAGAAGCTGCGGAAACGAGGTCTACGTTATCGCTGTGGTACTCGACAAGAAGACCGGCGCCATCGTTAACGCTGGCAAGTCTAAGGTGGCTGACTTCGGCACAACCGGCATCGAGAACGTAAACAACAGCTCTGAGGCTACCGTTGTGGCTCGCTACAACGTGAACGGTGTTCAGATTGCAGCTCCGGTGAAGGGCATCAACATCGTTAAGATGTCTGACGGCACAACACGCAAGGTGCTCGTTAAGTAATCGGCGAAACAGTTATAAAGCAACAGAACAGCTTATATAAATGAATATTAAGGCGTTGCCCTCAGCGGGCAGCGCCTTTTTTGTTGCATTTGTTTTGTAGAGTCAGCAGTTTGCAGTAACTTTGCAGAAAGAATCATTAGGGGGCTTCCAGGGGGTGCCTTCAGGGGGTGCACTTGTCTCAAGTGCACCAACAGAGCAAGAAGTACACCGGTAAAGCTACGTTGGTGCACTTGAGACAAGTGCACCCCCTGAGAGGCACCAACAGAGCAAGAAGTGCACCCCCTAAAGACGCCCCCTGAAGGCACCCCTGAAGGTAGCTAATAAACTCTAAAACAAATTACACAGAAATACAATGGAATGGATTGACAGTCTTTTCACCATACACTCAGCAGTACAGACGCTGGTGGTGCTGGCACTGATCATCAGCGTTGGCATGGCGCTGGGCAAGTTGCGCATCCGCGGCATCTCGCTCGGCGTGGCGTTCGTGTTCTTCATGGGCATCGTGGCGGGCAGCCTCCACTTCACTGCCGACGAGCAGATGATCAGCTTCGCCGAAACCTTCGGACTCTCTCTCTTCGTCTATGCCCTGGGTCTGCACGTAGGTCCTAACTTCATAGGCATGATGCGCCACGACGGTGCGTCGCTCAACGGCTGGGGCTTGGGCGTCATAGTGCTCGGCACCATGATGGCGCTCTCGCTGTGCCTCGTGCTGCCTATCAGCATCCCCGACATGGTGGGCATCCTCTGCGGTGCCACGACCAATACGCCGGCGCTCGGTGCGGCTCAGCAGGCGCTTGCCACACAGCATATATCGAGCAGCGGCGCCGCATTGGGCTGTGCCGTGACCTATCCGCTGGGCGTAGTGGGCGTCATCTTCGCCATGATACTGCTGCGCAAGTTCCTCGTGCGCAAGGAAGACCTTGAACGCTGCCAAAGCTCTGACGACGACAGCACATACGTCGGACAGTTCATCTGCGTCAACCCCGCCATCTCTGACAAGACGATAGCGCAGATATCGCAGTCGACCCACCGCCACTTCATCATCTCGCGCATCTGGCGCAACGGAAAGGTTATTGTTCCGATGGCACAGACCGTGATGCAGCACGGCGACAACGTGCTCGTGGTGACCAACCGCGACGAGGTGGCTGCCATGAACATCCTCTTCGGCGAGCATGTGAAGAAAGACTGGAACCGCGACAAGATAGACTGGAACGCCATCGACTCGTCGGTGGAGAGTCGCGTGATAGTGATGACGCGCAGCCGTCTGAACGGCAGAACGCTCGGCTCGCTGCACATGCGCGAGACATACGGCGTGAACGTGTCGAGAGTGATGCGCGGCGACATCAAGCTGCTCGCAACTGATACGCTCCACTTGCAGTACGGCGACCGCGTCACCGTCGTGGGTACACCCGAAGACATCGACCACGCAGAGGCGTTCCTCGGCAACGCCGTGACGGGCCTCAACGAGCCAAACCTCGGCGCCATCTTCTTCGGACTGCTCTTGGGTCTGGCGCTCGGCATGATTCCTATCACCATACCGGGCATGAGCGCACCCGTGAAGCTCGGCATCGCCGGCGGACCTATCATCATGGGCATCATCATCGGTTCGCTCGGCGCACGCATACACCTCATCACCTACACCACACGCTCGGCGTCGCTGATGCTGCGCAAGATGGGCCTCTCGCTCTATCTCGCCTGCCTCGGACTCGTAGCCGGCAAGGACTTCCTCGGCACCATCATACGTCCAGAGGGTCTCATGTGGGTAGGCATCGGCTTGGTGCTCACCATGCTGCCGCTGCTCATCGTGGGCGCCATAGCGCTGAAGACGCGCAAGTTCGACTTCGGTACCATCTGCGGTCTGCTCTGCGGCGCAATGGCTAACCCGATGGCGCTCAGCTACGCCAACGACACCATCCCTGGCGAGCGCGCCGCCGTGGCTTACACCTCGGTATATCCGCTCGGCATGTTCATCAGAGTGATCATAGCGCAAGTAATAATAATGTTCATGGTATGACAATGCAAAACCCTCCCGATTACCGTCACGACACCGTGCTGCCGCTCCCTATGGAGGTGACGGCGAACGCTTGGGCTGTAGACGCAGCCTGCTCGGGCAATCCCGGCCCGATGGAGTATCAGGCTATCGACCTCGCCACCGGAGCGCAGGTGTTCCACTTCGGACCCGTACACGGCACTAACAACATCGGCGAGTTTCTCGCCATCGTACACGCCTTGGCGCTGCTCGACAAGCAGGGCGTGACAGGCAAGACGATATATTCCGACTCGCACAACGCCATTCTGTGGGTGCAGAAGCGCCAGTGCAAGACAAAGCTCGAGCGCACACCCCAAACCGAACAGCTCTACCAGATAATAGCACGCGCCGAGACATGGCTGCGCACCCACCAGATAGTGAACCCCGTGGTGAAGTGGGAGACGAAGCGATGGGGCGAGGTGCCTGCCGACTTCGGACGCAAGGGGTAACACCACTTTATTAAAACCTAAAACCTATGCTATACGCCATATATTTCATCTACGGACTGTGCGTCATGTTCTACTTCATGATGTCGTGGCTCTTCTACCGCAAGGACAAGGAGATGCTCTCGCGCCTCGTCACGGTGCTTATGTTCGTCATCGGCCTGCAGTGTCTGAAAGACCTTTTCTTCATTAAGCCGATCACCGAACTCGATGAGATAGACTGGATGGTAGTGACGGCTGCCGACATGGTAGCCGTGCCGCTTTATGCCTTCGCGCTCATAGAGCTATGCAGCCCTACGAGCCTCACACGCCGCACAATCATATTTCATGAACTGTTGTTCATCGTGCCTTTTGCGCTTCTATCGTTCACAAGAGACGTTGTATTCTATTATGCCATGGTGCTTGAGGCTGCCGTATACGGCACAAGCCTCGTTATATGGGCAACATTCGCCATCCCCAAGTACAACGCCCAACTGAAGCAGCGCTTCTCCTACACCGAGAACATCAACCTGAGCTGGCTCCGCGCCATCTTCTTCTCGTTCACCTTCATTCTTCTTATATGGATTGTCGATTGCATGCACGTAAGCTATGCACTCGAGGCTCTGTATATGATAAGCTCGCTGGTGGTGTGGATGTTCATCAGCTACTACATCTACAAGCACGAGTCGGTGCTCGACGAGCTCTCCGACCTTGCCGAAGACGGCAGCGAGGAGACGCCTGCGCCTGCAGAAGCCAGCGACACGGAGATGTCGGAGATAGGCAAGCGCATCAGCACGCTGTTCGACAACGACCGCATTTTCCTCAACCCCAACCTCAAGGTGTCTGACATCGCTACCGAGATAGGCACCAACCGCACGTACGTCAGCGCCTTCTTCAACAAGGAGGCTGAGTGTACGTTCTACGATTACGTCAACCGATACCGCATAGAATACGCCTGCAACCTGCTCACTAACTCGGAGGAAAACATCGTGCAGATAGCAGAGAAGTCGGGATTCAACAGTTCGCAGTCGTTTATTCGCGTTTTCAGCAAGATAAAAGGCACTTCGCCTACAAAATTCCGCAAGGAAGAAAACGTTTGAACCTCAACGTGTTAGAAAAGTTGTTAATAGATTTTTTACGTTTTGACAACTCTGTTTATCCTTTGTGAACGATAAATTGAGAGTTTGGTAACAAGAGTTTTTAGATCGTACGCTAACTTTGCAATCGAAACCTAAAGACAGGAAATAGTTACTAACATTAATAACTTTAACTAACACAAAACTTATGAAGATAATCAAGCTCATGGCACTGGCTGCCATCCTTATGCCACTGTTGTTCTCTTGCTCAGGTGGCGGTTCATCCGCAGGTATGCTCGGACAGCTCCCCGACAAGTACGCACAGTTTACTGAAGAGAAAGCCGAACTGAAGAAGGAGGCTGAGAACATCAAGACAGAAGCCGACAAGAAACGCTTCCTCGAAAAGTCGGAGAAGCTCAACAAGAAGTGGAAGGAGAAGCTGGAAGCTACAGCAAAAGACCTCAACGGCAAGCCAATCGAGTTCGCCGAGTCGCAGTTTGAGGTTACGTCGCCCGTATCTCTCGAGTTCGAGGAGTTCTCAAGCGAGTCGGCTCTCACACCCAGGTTCAAGGTGAACGGCGAGGCGAAGGCGGCTTCCGACATCACCATCGACCAGAAGTACTACTACTCTACCGAGAACGTATACATCACCGGCTACGACGCCGAAGGCAAGCAGGTGTACAAGGCAAAAGTGGGCAGCGTAGAGGTGCAGGACGCCGACGGCAAACTGCTCGTGAAGGCTGGCACACCGGTGCAGTTCGACAAGCTCGGCTTCGGCAAGGCGGACGTTGAAGGCAGCAAGCTGGCTAAGAGCTACAAGCTGGAAATGGTAAGATAGGCGATTGAATGGCGGAGAAACGCTCCGCCACTACCATCACAAAAACTATTAACATAAACCGATACACCCCATAAAACTAAATAATATGGACGAATTGATTAAAACCGTAAGACAGAACAAGACTACTATTGTCATAGCACTCGCTATACTCATGTTCGTAGCGTTCGGCTTCTGTCCAGCCATCGACGTGGCAGGCAAGGCGAAGATCAACGGACTGAAGGTGCTGTTCGAAGGCAGCGGACTCGGTTTCTCACGATTCCTCTCCGTTCTGATATTCCTGGCTCCAATGTTCGTCGTGCTCAACAAGTCGGTAGACCTGAAGCTGACGGGCAAGCTGAGCGAGCACTTCTGCACGCTGTGCTTCATGGCTGGCGTCGTGCTCTGTCTGCTTTTCGCCATTGCTCTGCCCTCGGGCATCTCTCTCTCTTGGGGCAGTTGGCTCTATATGCTCATATCACTGCTCGGCATAGGCGTATGCCGCATAGATATATTCACTAAAAACTAGCTTAACGAATGAATAGGATCACAAGGCGCATTCTCCATTTAGTAGTGTGGGGGTGCGCCTTTTTTGTTTTTGCAGCCGCCGCATGGGTCGGCTTCTGCTGGCTGAAACGACCTCCGTATCTCGTGCCCGACACGTCGGCGTTCGCTACGGGCGACGTGTTCTTCAGCGTGGGCGACGCATGGGAGTCGGTGGCTGTGCGTGCGCTCTCGGGCTGCACGTCGTTCGAGGTGTGCGACTCTACCCCATCGCATTGCGGCATCGTCATACGCTATGCCGACGGTGTGCGTCTGGCGCATGCGTCTACGGTGGCTAAGAAGGTGGTGATGGAGACGCCGGAGGAGTATCTGCGCAAGAACGGGTCTTACTGCATCTACGCCCGCAAGGCGCCCTGCGCGGTGGATACGGCTGCCGTGAGGCGCACGGTGGAGGCGCTGGTGGAGCAGCAGGTGCCGTTCGACTTCAACTTCGACCACTCCTCGGCGAAGGCGCTCTACTGCACCGAGTTCGTGGTGCATGTGCTCGAACAGAACAATTGTTTCTGCTTCTCTCGATTGCGCAAAAGAAACTATATGTATCCTAACGATGTGCTGAAGATTATTTCGACGCGTTAGACTTCAGGGGGTGCACTTGTCTCAAGTGCACCAACCGAGCAATGTTGATATACCTCTTGCTACATTGGTGCACTTGAGACAAGTGCACCCCCTGAAGTTTGCATCCGTGAAATCTGTGGGAGAATATTCTCAGCAGAAGGTTCTGTGAAAATCCGTGAAATCTGTGGGAGCCTCTTCCCGAGCAATAGGTTCTGTGCCGATCCGTGGAATCTGTGGGAGACAAGTGCACCCCCTAAAGGTAGCTTGACAACTTAGAAGTTGCTGTTGATGACGGCGTTGACGAGCTTCCGACCCATTACGTCGTGCTCTCCGGAGCGGTCTACGCCGGCGAAGTCCATCATTACGAGGCCCGTTGTCATGCGACCTTTGATGAGTTTGGCGAGGAAAGCGTTGGTATCGGCGGCGTTGGCACGGTAGCCCTCACTGGTAGAAACCGGTTCGGCGGTATACTCCGTTGAGGTGTATTTGAAGCCCGAAGTGTGGTTGATGAACCACATATCGGGGTACTTCGCTGCCACCTCCGCACTGTTCGCCACGCGCAGCAGGCGCTCTATGGCTGCGAGCTTCGCCGTTGTGCCGCCCTCCCACGTCATGTTGTAGAAGTCCTGCACGCAGAGCACACCCTTCATGGCATATCCGCGCATGGTGGCAGGCTGCTGCCAGTCGACAGCGGCGTCGAAGCGCCATCCGTCGATATATCCGCCGCGCGGTGTGGGTCGGTAGGTGTCGCGACTGAGCACGAGTATGCGACCGCGCAACTGTCCTACGGTGAGGTCAGGTCTGAAGTCGACGAGCAGGTCGCTGTTTTCAGCCAGCGCATAGTCGATCATCGCCTCCCAGTGCGATCCGTCGCGGTGCGACGAGCGTTCGTGCTGCATGATGATGATGGCGAACTCGGTAGGATGCGCCGCAAGCGAGTCGCGCAGCACGTCGAACACGCCGTTGAAGGTCTGCTGTGTGGCAAACTCGCCGTGGTATATCTGCAGCGTGCGCTTCGGCAGGTCGTCGTCCTTATGGTGCTTGCGATACTTCGCGTTAGGGTCTTTCGCGGGCTGCGTGGTGAGCACGTCGGGGCGCAGGTCGAAGGCGCGCACGCCAACCGCCCACTGCGCACTGATGTCCAACTGCTGTGTGCAGGCTATGTAGTTGCCCGCCAGCGTGTCCTGCGCAACGAAGCCGTAGCCTGTGCAGGCGTCGTGGGTTCCGGGGATGGAGAGACGGCACACGCGGCGGTCGTCGTCGATGCGAGAGAGCCAGTCGGATGCGTATGCGGTGGTGATGGCTGCCAAGGAGAGCAGCAGAGAGAGGAGAAGTTTGTGCATGATGTTGTTGTGGTGAGGTGGTGAGATTTGATGTTGTGGTGGTGTTATGTTGAGGTGGTGAGATATGTTGTTGTGGTGAGGTGGTGAGATATGTTTGTGGGTGTTTTTGCAAATTTACAAAAACAAATTCAATAATGGGTGTACGGCGTAATGTTTTTATAGTATTGTAGCATTTCTGCACATAAACAATACAACACATTTGTCAACATCCTCAAATCCGCAACCTATAGGGTTTAGTGGGATTTTGCTTGCAAAGCGACAAAA
>OBCQ01000179.1_pt1 | contig 18554 bp, 15 predicted proteins | sample 1517991 | NCBI WGS metagenome assembly OBCQ01 (sample SAMN03418263, study PRJEB22391) | human gut metagenome | biome: human-gut; feature: organic feature; material: feces | host: Homo sapiens | place: Tanzania | collected 2013-01
AGAAAGCATAAGTTTGAAAAAAAAAGCACCGCCGTATTCGGTGAGAATGGTTTCGATCCGCTCAAGAAGTTCCTCTGGACGGATGCCAATACTGCAGAGGTGGTATGGCCGTCGAATTTCACCAAGAGCGTCAGTACGGAAAAGGCATTTTATCCGCAGGGCTTCGGCGGTGGAGCGCAGATTGGTCCTACCCAGGAACTTGTCGATGCGTTCCCTATGGCGAACGGCTATCCTATCACCGACAGCAGAAGCGGATATGACCCTGCCAAGCCTTATGAAAACAGGGACCCTCGTTTCTATGCCAATATCTATTACAATGGTTCATCTGTCCTCAGGAATACCAATTCCGAGAAGATGTACACATTCGAGACGGCGGAAGGCGGAAAGGATGCTCCTGGCGGCGTAGGTGTCTCTCCTTCAGGATATTACATCAAGAAATTCTTGTTCAACGGATGGAACCCTAATGATGAGCCTGTTCAGGCCGGATATCGTTGCGTGCATCTTATCAGCTGGACCCAGATGTGTCTCATCTTCGCGGAATCTGCCGGCAAGGTCACTTCGCCGGATGACGCTTCCAAGTTCGGGTACTCTGCCAAGCAGGCATTGGCATGGCTCCGCGCCCGTCAGACCAATGACGGCGTGAATGGTCTGGGTGCCGTGGCTGACCCTTATCTTGATGAATGTGCTGCTGCCGGCGGTGACAAGTTCGAGGCTCTCGTGAAGAATGAGTGGCGCGTGGAGACATGTTTCGAAGGCGAACGCTACTATAATCTGAGAAGGTGGGCGAAAAACCTCAACGAGGTCAACGGAGAAATTCATGGCATCAAGATTACCGGAACGGCTCCTGACCTGAAATATGAGAAAGTCGTCGTGGAAACATTGAACTTCCCTTCATTGTGGAACCCGCTTCCTTATCTGGATGTCAGAAGATGCCCTAACCTTGTTCAGAACGAAGGCTGGGAATCTTGGAAATAATCATTGTAGTTGGCAATAGAAATATTAAATTGGAGAAAAATGAAAAAGTATATGAAGAAACTGATGATGCTCCTCGGTCTGATGCCTCTTGCACTGACCGGATGCTATGATGATTATACTATGGACTACGACTACAACGCAGTCTATGTGGCATATCAGTATGATTTGAGAACATTCGTCGTGGGCGAGGGCATGAAGTTCGACTTTACGGCGGCATTGGCCGGAATCGTGAAGAACAGCAAGGACCGCGCTGTCGAAGCCGTCATTGACAATGACCTTCTGACGGAGGACCTTTCCAAATATACCACGCAGTTCGGTGTGAAAAGCTTCACTGCAATGGACGGTCTGAACGGGGCTGCGCCGTTCGGCGACTTGAGCCAGAAGTATGTCACCGAGGCAGTTGCCGGGCTGACGGCATTGACACCTCTTCCTGAGAATTATTACACTGTAGAGGGGCTGGGCGACATGGTCATCCGCAAGGGCCGCCACACGGCTGCCGCGACCGTAAAGGCCTCTGATGCCATTTTGGCTGACGCCAATGCCTTCAAACCTTACTACGCACTTGGCTTCAAATTGAACAAGGCGGATGCGGACTCGCTCGTCATGGAGAAGAGTTTCGAAATCATTGTCGTGAAATGCGAGAACAAATTCTTCGGAAACTGGTATCATGGCGGCACTACCGTGGTGAAAAATGATGCGACGGGAGAAGTCGTAAGCTCGGAGGAATATGAACTCGTGCTTCCTCAGGCCGATGGCAAGACCTATGTCCTGACTACCGTTGACGACAAGACCGTGAAGACGAACAAGGTCGGGACCAAGGCGGGCGAGATGCTGCTCACGTTCAATGGCAATGACATCACGGTTTCATCGCCTGACGGCTCCCGCGAGTATAAGCCGATTGACGGCAAGCCTAGTGTTTTCAATGATGCCAAACTCCTGCAGGACAGGAAGATGACATTGAACTACAGCTACAGTAACGGAGACGGCACTACGACTTATGTGAACGATTATCTCCAGTTCCGTAACCGCATACGCGACGGCGTGAACGAATGGCAATCCGAAAATCCTGAAGATTACAAATAAACTTTATGAAACGAAAAACTTCAATCCTTTACTGTATCGTAGCCCTGATCTGCATTTGCGGACCGGGGCTCGGTAACTATGACTGCATGGCCATGGAGCCTTTGCGTCTTATCTCGGGCCGTGATACGACCCTGGTGTCCAAATCCGGCAGCCAGACCATGGAATTTCATGGAAAGTGGGACTTGTCCGGATATAGCCGTGTGAGATTCACTGTCACCAACCATGACGATGTGAGCTATCTGATGCTTATGTTTTCTCTGAACAATGAGAAAGTCGTCAAGAAAGGCAAGGCTCCTAAGCATGGGACGCTGATCGTGAAGCATGATGTCGCTCCCGGACAGACACGCACGATAGAAGTGGTCCTTCCGGCACCTTTGGCTCATCCGGAAGTGGATGACAAGTTCTGGCGTATGGCATGCACTCCTTATTCAGCGGCTTATGATGCTTATTCTTACCGTGTGGATCTGAAGGACATACGGAAAATCAGCATCGATGCCAGAAAAATCTACCCTGGAATGAAATGGACCGTGTCTGACCTGGAATTCATTCCCGGACCACAGGAGCAGCCGGCATCATGGGCATTGATGCCTGAGTCGGAGTTCTTTCCGTTCATAGACTGCTACGGGCAGTTCAAATATAAGGACTGGCCGGGTAAGATTCATGAGGACAATGATTTGGCGTTGGCAGCGGAAAAAGAGGCTGCCGACCTGGCCGCTAATCCCGGCCCTTCTGACTGGAGCCGTTATGGCGGGTGGAAGAACGGGCCCAAGATGAAAGCCACCGGACGTTTCCGTGTGGAAAAGATAGACGGAAAGTGGTGGCTCATTGATCCTGACGGGTATCTTTTCTGGTCCCATGGCGTGGTCAGGGTGAATCCGTCATCTGCCGTGACTCCGCTTCATTCTCACAACCTGCCCGACAGAACATTCTATTTCGAGAATCTGCCGAAGCCCGGAAGCGAGTTCTACCAGTTCTATTACACTCAGGACGAGCTGCTTAAATCTTACTATGATATATGGGGCGTGGACTCCACTTATGATTTCTCGTCGGCTAACCTCTATCGTAAATATGGCACAGACTATCGTTCGAAATATGCCGAACTGGCTCATGTGAGGCTCAAGAGCTGGGGAATGAACACTATCTCCAATTCTTCAGATAAGGATATATGTCTGATGGACAGGACAGCTTATGTGGACAGGATTCATGTCCATGCTCCTGTCATCCAGGGCACTACCGGCTCATCGTGGAAATTCGCGGACCCTTATACGCCTGAATTCGGCGAGTCTGTAAAGCAGCAGCTTCTCGAAAGAAGCCATGAAATCCGCGACCCGTGGTGCATCGGTTTCTTTGTGGACAACGAACTGAAATGGGGTGATGAGTATTATCTTGCGCAGTGTACGTCGCGTGCGCCTGAAACCCAGGCGGCCAAAGTGGCTATGATGCGGTGGCTGAAGAAAAAGTATCATAAGGTCGAGGCATTGAATTCTGTCTGGGGAACATCCTTCGCTTCGTGGGATTCGTTCATGAAGAACAGAAAAGCGGTGGATGCGAAAAAGTCTGCTCCTGATATGCGGGAGTTCAACCGGCAGATAATGCACAAGTATTTCGGAACGATACGCAAGGTCTTCGACAAGGTGGCTCCCGGGCTCCTTTATCTCGGCTGCCGCTATTCGGTTTCCAATTCGGATGTCATTCCTATCGGGGCAATGTATTCGGACATAGTCAGCTTCAACAGATATCGTTATGAACTGGAGACATTCCATCTTCCGGAAGGTGTCGACAAGCCTGTGATGATAGGCGAGTTTCATTTCGGTGCCAGAGACCGGGGCATGTTCCATGGAAGCCTTATCGACGTGGAATCGCAGGAGGCCAGAGGCGAGGCTTATGAGCATTATGTCAGGACAGCATTGCAGAATCCGTGTGTCATCGGTGTCCAGTGGCATCAGTATGCCGACCAGGCTACTACAGGGCGTTTCGATGGTGAAAACTACCAGGTGGGTCTGCTGGATGTCTGCGACACTCCATATTATGAGACCATCGACAAGGTGCGCGAAGTAGGATACGGCATGTATGAGATAAGGTGGAAAAAATGAAATATTTCAAATTGCTGGCGGTGTTGGCAGTGTCAATGCTGTCATTCGGGACTGCCGCGGCGGGTGTCCCTGACAAGGTCATGCCTGGCGGAAGTACGGTTACTCCCGTAGGAAACGTATCGATATCCGGTTCCGGGAATGGCTTTACGGTGACAGTTGCCGGTTCAAGGGCTTCAGGGATCCGCTTCGGAGGGGAAATGGACCTTTCCGCTTATTCCGAGTTGAAGTTCACGGTGTGCAATGAAAACAAGGTCTCTTGTCTTCAGATGTATATCCAGCTTCAGGATGTCCCGGGCACTCTTCCGGAGCGCAAGCAGGTCCTGGGTGCGATGAATCATCATTTCATGCTGTATCCCGGCGAGACGCGCGACATTTCGGTGAAACTTCCTGCGGATTTGCCGCATCCTGAAGTGTATCAGGCTCTTGTAGGAATGCGCAATACTCCGTATTCGATAGATGAGCATTATTCTTATGCTGTGAATCTGGCTTCGGTGAAAGCGCTTAAGATATGTGCATTCAAGGCTTCTGCCGGAAGCAGTTTCACAATCTCCGATATCCGGTTTGTTGACGGGGTGAAGGCGCAGCTGGCTCCATGGATGAAACTGGACAGCGCCGCATTCTTTCCGTTTGTGGACCGTTACGGACAGTTCAAGTACAAGGACTGGCCGGGCAAGATTCATTCGGATGAAGAATTGCGTGCGGCACGCGAGAAAGAGGCCGCAGATCTGGCCGGACATGAAGGGGCTTCGGACTGGAGCCGCTACGGCGGATGGAAAAACGGGCCGAAACTTGAAGCTACCGGGCATTTCCGCGTGGCAAAGGTGAACGGCAAGTGGTGGATGGTGGATCCTGAAGGCTATCTTTTCTGGTCGCATGGTGTGGTCCGTGTCACCACATCTACAGGAGTCACTCCGCTTGACGGGCGCAAGCACTTCTTCGGGGAACTTCCTGCCGAAGACAGTGAATTCGGGACGTTCTATTACACTCATGACGCGCTTCTGAAGCCGTATTACACGGCGAGGAACATAAAGGAAACCTATGATTTTTCATCATCGAATGCGTATAGGAAGTACGGCAAGGATTATAAGTCCGAGTTTGCAGATGTCGCACATAAGCGTCTCCGCAGCTGGGGGCTGAATACTATCGCCAATTCTTCCGATAAGGATATATGCCTGATGGACAGGACTCCATATACTGACCGCATCGAGATTTCGGCTCCGGTCATTGACGGCACCGGAGGACTCTGGTGGCAGTTCATGGATCCGTTCAATGATAAATTCGCGGAGTCTGTGCGCTCGCAGCTTCTGGCGCGGAAGAACCAGCTGGATGACCCGTGGTGCCTCGGCTTTTTCGTTGACAATGAGATCAAATGGGGAGACAGCCGTCATCTTGCGAAATGTACGGCAGTGGCTCCTGAAGACCAGAAAGCGAAGATTGCCATGGCTGAATGGCTGAAGTCCAAATATGCCGACATTGACGCGCTCAATTCTGTCTGGGGGACTTCTTTCGCTTCATGGGACGGATTCCTGGCGAACAGGAAGAAGGTTCCTGCAGGGGCGGATGCTGACCTGGAGGCCTTCAACACGCAGCTCATCGAGGCGTATTTCAGTGTGGTCCGAAGAGAGTTCAAGGCGGTAGCTCCGGATGTGCTTTATCTCGGCTGCCGTTTCTCCGGCTCCAACAGCGAAGTGCTCCGAATCGCGGCGAAATATTGCGATGTCCTCAGTTATAACATCTATTGGTCTGATCTGAAGACCTTTGCACTTCCGGAGGGAATTGACAAGCCTGTCATGATAGGGGAGTTCCATTTCGGGGCCATGGACCGCGGAATGTTCCATCCCGGATTATGCTATACCCGGAATCAGACGGAGAGGGCTGAAATGTACTACAGGTATGTCCGCTCTGCTCTGGAACATCCGAATCTGATCGGCACGCACTGGCATCAGTTCTCCGATCAGGCATGCACGGGCCGTTTCGACGGAGAGAATTTTCAGGTCGGGTTCACCGACATCTGCGATACTCCGTATTACGAGACTGTCGGGAAACTGCGCGAAATAGGATATGACATGTACAATATCCGCTCGGGAGCATCTTCCGTAGGCAATAATTCCGAAAAAGAAGCGTTTGTCAATGCTGAAAGTCTTGGAGTCTACGGCATTTTCCTTCCCTATGAAGGGCATCCGTTTTCGAGGATGGACCCGGAAAAATATGGACTGACGGGGTCGCTGGCTGCCAAGGCGCGCCAGTCGACGGGCGTATATGTCGCGTTCTCCACTGACAGCAAGACTCTTTCCGCCAGATGGAAGACCTCTGCTCTGAAAGTGGTCGGCACCAATACCGGTGCCAATGCGCAGAAAGGTCTTGACCTGTATATAAAGAAGGACGGACGCTGGGTGTTTGCCGCCACGGCGGCGCCTGACATGAAGGGGGACTGCATCCATCATGAGCGGAAGATGCTTTCCACGATGCCGGACGGCGTGAAGGAGTGTCTGCTCTATCTGCCTCTTTTCGACGTGGTGGATTCCCTGGAAATTGGCATTGACCTGAACAGTACGATTTCGGCATTGCCGAATCCTTTCAAGCGCAAGATCGTCTTCCTGGGGTCGAGCATCACTCACGGTTCGGCGGCGAGCCGGGCGGGCATGTCCTACGTGGCGCGTTATGGGCGCGACAATGGCCTGTATTGCATCAATATGGGTTTCAGCGGGCAGGGAAAGCTTCAGGAAAGTTTCGCGCACGCGCTTGCTGACACTGATGCGGATGCGTTTGTCTTCGACCAGTTTTCCAATCCGTCTGCCAAGGAAATCCGTGAGAGGTTCGACAAGTTCGTGGACATCATCCGTGAATCCCACCCGGATACGCCATTGATTTTCATACAGACGATCCGGCGCGAGAGACGGAATTTCAACCAGGCGGCTGATGAATTCGAGGCGGCCAAGCAGGCTGCCGGGGAGGAGATGGTTCGTGCGCGCATGAAGAAGGACAAGAACATATGGTTCATTGACTCGGAAGGATTCCTCGGGAATGACAGTCTGGGTACGGCGGACGGGACTCATCCGACGGATGTGGGTTTCTCCCGCATCCTGGACAAACTCGCGCCGAAGCTCAATAAAATTCTCAAACGTTAAGATTTATCGGGTGGCGGACGAAATTATTCCGGGATTTTGTGTAAGTTTGCGGAATATTATGGAAAACCTATGGTTCTGCTTATAATTTACATGCTGGGGACGCTGGGAGTTTCGTTCCTTTGCTCGCTTCTGGAATCGGTGTTGATGTCTACGCCGATATCTTTCGTGACGATGAAGAAGGAGCAGGGATATAAACCGGCCGAGAAATTCTATAAATTTAAAATGGATCCGGACAGGCCCCTGGCTGCAATACTTTCATTGAATACGATTGCCAATACATTGGGCGCGGCGGCTATTGGCCGTCAGGCTACGATATTGTTCGGAAGCGCATGGTTCGGAATCATTTCGGCGGCGACCACGTTGCTCGTGCTGGTGTTCTCGGAGATTGTGCCGAAAACCATCGGAACTTCATATTGGAAGAGCCTGATGGGATTCGTGACATCGGTGATTTCGTTCCTGACCGTGCTGATGTGGCCGCTTGTCATTATCGTTCAATTGATTACACGTCTGTTGAGCAGAGATGACGACGAGGCGACCGTGAGCAGGGACGAGGTGACCGCCATGGCGAACATCGGACTGGAGGAAGGCGTGATCGACTCCGACGAGAACAAGGTCATCCAGAACATAATGAAGCTGGACAATGTGAAGGCGTGCGATGTGATGACTCCGAGGATTGTCGCAATGACTGCCCAGGAGAACATGACACTGAAGAATTTCTACAAGAATGACACGTATCTGCATTTCTCCAGAATCCCGGTCTATGCCGATTCGCCGGAATACATTACCGGATATATATTGTTGAGTGACGCGCTGGAAGGTCTGGCGGATGACGAGTTCGACAAGAGACTGGTGGAACTCAAACGTCCTATTTCATTCTTCAAGGAAGAGGATTCATGCGGATTCATCTGGGAAGAGTTGCTCAAGAAGCATGAGCAGATGGCCCTTATAATAGATGAATATGGCTGTTTCCAGGGAATCATCACCCTCGAAGACATCATCGAGACTATACTTGGTCTGGAAATCATTGACGAGAATGACCAGGCGACGGACATGCAGCAGTTCGCCCGCGAACGCTGGGAACGCCGGCAGAAACGCTTCCGCACGATCGTCCTTCCTAAGGAAGACCCGAAGGAGGACCCGAAAGAAGATCCGAAAGACGACCATTGAAATACAAACTTCATCGATATTTTGTGGTTTGGAAAATTATTGCTACCTTTGCGACCCCTATAATGTGTAGGGATCGCAAATTTTATTATTAACCAATTAAAGATCAAGACAGTGGACACACAAAGCTACAAATCAGTTTTCCTTAACAAGGCAACTGTAAACAAAGAGTGGGTCGTCATTGATGCTACCGATCTGGCACTTGGCCGTCTTGCGGCCCGCGTTGCTCTTGTCCTCCGTGGCAAGACCAAAGCCGGCTTCACGCCTAACGTTGATTGCGGTGACAATGTCATCGTCATCAATGCTGAGAAGGTGGCTCTCAAAGGCAAGAAGATGACCAACAAGGTATACACACGTTACACCGGATATCCGGGTGGACAGCGTACTACCACAGCCAAGGAGATTCTTCGCACAAGACCTACCGAACTGGTCAGGAAGGCTGTCAAAGGCATGCTTCCTAAGACTCGTCTTGGTGACAAGCTCATCAACAACCTGTTCATCTATGCAGGTCCTGAGCATCCTCACCAGGCACAGCAACCAAAAGAAATTAAGTTGAACGAAATTTAAACAGAGCAAATGGAAAAAACAGTAAACGCCCTTGGAAGACGTAAATCAGCTGTGGCTCGTGTTTATGTCGCTGCTGGTACAGGTAATGTGACTATCAATGGAAAGGAACTCCAGGTATATTTCCCTGACGAGTCTCTCCAGTACATTGTTAATCAGCCATTCGAAGTAACCGGTACGACAGGTCAGTTTGACATCAAGGCCAACCTCGTGGGAGGTGGAATCAAAGGTCAGGCAGAAGCATTGAGACTCGGTATCGCCCGCGCACTTTGCGAAGTAGATAAAGAGGCTTATCGTTCTGCTCTCAAGACCGCTGGTTTCCTTACCCGTGACGCAAGAGAAGTCGAGAGGAAGAAACCTGGTCAGCCTGGTGCACGTCGCCGCTTCCAGTTCAGTAAGCGTTAATCTTACGGACACATTGATTTACATGCACAGTCAGGTTTACAAATCTTCGGACCTGGTGCAGGATGCGAATTCTGCGCAAGCTGCTTGAAGATTGCCGTGACTGCGGAAAATCCCGGAGACCGGTCGGGGACGGCCGCTGCTTCAGGATTGATGAAAAGAGCCCGACAAGCTATGGCTACAGCTTGAAGGGAAAGTGTAACAAAGAAACATCACTAGAAAAAATGCCAAGAACAAATTTCCAAGAATTACTCGAAGCAGGTGCACATTTCGGGCATCTTGCCAGGAAATGGAATCCTAAAATGGCTCCTTATATCTTCATTGAAAGGAACGGGATTCACATTATCGACCTGCACAAGAGTATCGTCAAGATTGACGAGGCTGCAGAAGTAATGAAAGAACTTGCACGCTCAGGCCGCAAGATTCTCTTCGTTGCAACCAAGAAGCAGGCTAAAGAAATCATCGCAGAGAAAGCCGCTTCAGTCAACATGCCTTATGTATCAGAAAGATGGCCAGGTGGAATGCTTACTAACTTCCCTACCATCCGTAAGGCAATCAAAAAGATGAATACCATCGACAAGATGAAGGAAGATGGTACTTATGAGAAGCTCGCCAAGAGAGAGCGTCTTCAGATTGACCGCCAGAGGGCTAAACTTGAGAAGAACCTCGGTTCCATCAAGGATATGAGCCGTCTCCCGTCAGCACTTTTCGTAGTGGACATACAGAAGGAGGCAAATGCCGTTAAAGAGGCAAACCGTCTGAATATTCCGGTAATCGCTATGGTTGATACATGTTGCGATCCTACCCCTATTGATTATGTGATTCCGGCTAATGATGATGCCGCAAAGTCAATTGAGTACATCACCAATGCTCTTTGCGTTGCCATCCAGGAGGGATTGGACGAAAGGAAGCTCGAAAAGGAGAAAGAGGCAGCTAACGAGGCAGCTGAGAAACCAGCTACCAAGAAGCTCCGTCCTCGTAAAGGCGCAAAAGACGCTGAGGAGGCTGTAGAGGCCGCTCCAGTAGAGGCTGCTGAAGCACCAGCTGCAGCAGAAGAAGTTAAAGCAGAATAATTTAAACTCATTTTACTATGCAGATTACAGCAGCTGACGTAATGAAATTACGTAAGATGACCAGTGCCGGTATGATGGATTGCAAGAAAGCCCTTGCAGAGGCTGAAGGCGATTTCGACAAGGCAGTTGAGATCATCCGTGAGAAAGGCAAGCTCGTGGCAGCCAAGAGAGCTGACCGTGAGACTACCGAGGGCGCTGTCCTCGTTCGTATCAACGGTAACAAGGCTATCATCATGTGCCTTGGTTGCGAGACAGACTTCGTATCAGCTACTCCAGACTTCAAGAATCTCGCCAACTCTATCGCAGATGCTGCCATCGCAGCTTTCCCTGCTGACATCGAGGCTCTTAAGGCTGTGAAGTTGAACGATGGCTACACTGTAGAAGAGGAGATTTCTGCTCAGACTGGTAAGACCGGTGAGAAGCACGTTCTCGCTTTCTACGCTGCTCTCGAGGCTCCGTATGTCGCCGAGTACGTTCACAACAACTCCAAGTTGGGCGCTATCGTTGCCTTCAACAAAGAGGTTCCTACCGAAATCGGCCGCAACGTGGCAATGCAGGTTACTTCAATGCACCCTGTATCTGTTTCTGAGGCTGATTGCCCTAAGGAGACTGTCGAGAAGGAACTTGCTATGTACAAGCAGCAGATCGCCGAGGATCCGAAGATGGCAGGCAAGCCTGAGGCAATGCTTGAGAACATCGCGAAGGGTAAGCTCAAGAAGTTCTTCAAAGAGCAGACTCTCGAGGATCAGGAGTTCATTTGGGATAACAAACTTTCAGTTCTCGAATATATCCACACAGCGGATAAAGAGGCTAAGGTTCTCGCTTTCCAGAGATTCTCACTCACAGACTAATTTACTATTTACTCTGTAAATACTATAAGAGCCGTACGGATTATCTTCGTGCGGCTCTTTTTTTTACCCCAGGGTGAAGTTTAGAAATACTCTGCTGGCGTGCGTAATAAAACGTTTTCCACGCACATCATGCCCAAAAACCATGCTGTCGTGAGTAAATCAGCCTATTTTACGCACGACAGAAGTCGAATGACCCATGAGCCGTTTCCTACGGCTACGGTACAGGATCATATCCGGACCCGCCCCATGGATGACAGCGCAGCAGACGGCGGACGGTAAGATAAAGCCCCTTGAACGGACCCCATTTGCGGAACGCCTGGAGCGCATACTCGGAACAAGTCGGCGTGAAGCGGCATGCCGGCGGCGTGTAAGGCGATATGCACTTGCGGTAAAATGTAATCAGGACAATGAAAGGAAATATCGCGACCTTCCTCACGATTTCAGCGAACTTGCTGCGGTGTCCATTATCTGTTGACTTGCACATTACTCTGAAATTTCGGCAGAAACACTCTTCGCTGCGGCAAGACGTGCGGCAATCGCCGTAAGAGAAGAAGTCACGGCTTCCTGCACCGCAGAAAAATCCAGCACCTCTTTCGTGCTGTAAATGAACAAGATGTCAGTACCGCCATCGGGCATTGACACCGGCAGAAGCTGTTTGTTCAGACGATAAGCCTCGCGGATGCGACGCTTGAGAAGGTTGCGTTTTACCGCGCGCTTGAAGCAACGCTTCGGCACGGAAACCACTATTCTGTTGTAAGGCAGGGAATTACCGGCATTGAAACAATACCTGATACCTTTGGCATTGCCGTAACGACCGTTCGCGAAAAGAGCAGAGAGACCAGCCTTGGAGGATAGCCTCTCATTCTTTTTCAATGTGTTACGGACTTCATTAACCATTAGTCGTTCTTGTGATTCTCCAGATACAAGTCCAGGGCACGAGCCACTGACGGAGCCTCCGGAGTAGGAGCCTGAATCTCGATCGGGAGTCCGGCCTCCTCCATTGCCTTCACGATTTGCTTTCCGAAAGTCACGAACTTCGTGTTCTCCGGCTTGAAATCAGGATAGTTCTCGCGCAATGACTTGATATCCGACGGGTTGTAAACCACGATCATGTCGTATGAAGACAAATCCACGCCTTTGAGGTCCTGTGAAACTGACTTCACGAAAACGGCCGTGCTGTAATCAATCTTCTGGGCATCGAAAAGACCCTTCAAGGCCTCATTGCTGCTTGAATCAGAAGTGGTTATCAGGAATTTCTCACCCTTGTGCTTGGTGCCGATCTGCTCCAGCACTGATGCCGGAGTACCGTTGCCGTAGAAAATCTTTCTCTTTCTGAATACGATGTGCTTCTGGAGATACATTGCCACAGCCTCTGAGGTGCAGAAATACTTCATCGTCTCAGGCACTTTCACGCGCAGCTCCTCGCAAAGCTGGAAGAATGCGTCAATCATGTGTCTGGCTGAAAAAACTATTGCTGTATAATCCAGTACGTTGATTCTCTGGGCTCTGAATTCTCTGGAAGAAAGAGGCTCGATCAGAAAGAACGGCATGAAATCTATCTGTACACCATATTTTTCTTTGAGTGCCTCGTACGGAGCCACGTTCATCGGTGTCTCCTGTGAGATCAAAATCTTCTTAATTGCCATAATTCGTTTGTCAACTTCTCGTTATCGCAGTGGGAATCATCCCCACAAGCTCCCGGACAGTCTCCGGAAACATTGAAACTACCAACATCGCAGCTGGCAAAATTTCAACGGCGCAAAGATACAAAAATGCGGCGAAATGACCAGCGTCTGACGCCATTATCTGATACTTTCTCAGCAAAAACAGCCCCCAGAGGACGCCCGACGAGATCAATGCAGCCTTTACGGAGAAGACTGCGCAGCTGCGGGACAATGAATGTACGACGGTGAGGGCGAGCAAAACGACTGAAAGCACGATGATGAAATTGTATGCGGTCCTGCCGGCAGCCCTCGCGGTCTCGCTCCTGAGTTTGCGCGCCGGCAGCATCAGCGAAATCAACCCGCGCATCAGCAGGAATCCCAGGATCATCCCTGACACTATCAATGTTTTCGTCCCGGGTTCGGCCGGGTCAATGTAGGACGCATGGAAAAGGTCGAGTCTCGACACGCAGACGCATATTACCGGCACCGCGACAGCCGCTACGGAATCGCGTTCCCTGCTCAGTCGCATGTTGTTCTCCATCGTGAGGACTTCCTTCCATCTTATCATGCCTCTGGAAATGTGCGGAAATATCGAGATGAAACGTCTGAAAAATATGAGGATGAATATTATGCACAATGCCATCAGGCCCCAGTTCAGCGGCGATGTCCCCCATAAGTCGGGGCTCGCGACCGTGCCCAGGAGGGTTCCGTCATGAGTCGGCAGATATCCTTGCACGAAAGCCCCCGTCGCAGACTTGACCTGCAACGTGTCCACTGACGTTATTTGTGATGAAATCGGCATGTCTTGCTCCGGTTAGTTTCCGCGTTTGGCCCTGTAGCCCATGGAGTTGAGAAGAGCGGTCACCTTGTCGCGCAAGTCGCCCTGGATAGTGATTTCCCCGTCTTTCGCCGTGCCTCCGACCCCGCATTTCACTTTCAATGTCTTTCCGAGTTCCTTCAGGTCGGCCTCGTTTCCGACGAAACCGGTCACCAGCGTCACCTGCTTGCCTGCCCTGCAACGCCTGTCGATGGAAACTGTCAATTTCTGTTTTTCCGGGGGCAATGTCTGTGCTTCCTCAGCATTGTCCTGCTCGTATCTGAAGTCCGGATTGGTCGAATAAACTACTCCGAGACGCTGTTTCCAATCGTTATCTGCCATAATGTGCAATTTCTTTTTTGCAAAGATAGCTAATCTGTTTTATCTTTGCTAGTTCGGAGGAATACATTGTCTCCGCAAAGAAGAAATTTTAAATTTATTTATGGATAATAGAAAGTTCAGACTCTGGGACGGTATAACCTCTGCGGTCGTCTTCGTGATAGCAGCGTTCACGTACCTTTCCACTATCGAGCCGACAGCATCCTTCTGGGATTGCGGTGAATTTATTGCATCATCATACAAACTGGAAGTGGGACACCCTCCCGGAAACCCTATGTTCCAGCTCATTGCGCGATTCTTTACAATGTTTACCGACGCTGCTCATGCGGCTATTGCGGTGAATGTCATGAGCGCATTGTGCTCGGCATTGACCATCTTCCTGCTTTACCTGACGATAGTCTTTTTCGCGAAACGTCTCGCGGGGAAACCTGAAGAGAATGGCGGCTGGAGCCTCAGCCAGACGATATTGATTTGCGGAAGCGGTGCGATCGGAGCATTGGCATATTGCTTCTCCGACACATTCTGGTTCTCGGCTGTCGAGGGTGAGGTTTATGCGATGTCGTCGCTTTTCACAGCGCTGGTAGTCTGGGCCATGACCAAATGGTACGACCAGGCGGACACCCCGTATGCGAACAGGTGGATCGTGCTGATTTCATTCCTCATGGGACTCTCCATAGGAGTGCATCTGCTTAACCTGCTGACGATTCCGGTGCTGGTGTTCCTGTTCTACTACAGACGCCGCGAGAACGGTCACTACTCGTTCTGGGAATATGTGAAGATTTTCATGGTGTCAGTCGTGATACTCGCATTGCTCCTGTTCGTCATCATACCGTATCTCCCGAAATGGGCTGCATACACTGACCTGCTGTTTGTCAATGTCTTCGGACTTCCTTATAACTCCGGAGCGTCATTCTTCATGTTCGCACTTCTTGTACTCTGTTTCCGGGGAGTGCTCTGGACCTACAAGAGAGGCAAGGTGCTGATCAACACCATTTTGCTGTGCTTCACCACCATCGTGATAGGATTCTCCGTCTTCGCGATCGTGATAATCCGTTCCAATGTGATGCCTCCGACCAATGAGTATCAGCCGGACAATGCCTTTACTCTCGTCCGCTATCTCTCACGTGAGCAATATGGAACCACACCGCTTGTTTACGGACAGTATTACGGTGCGCCTTACCACCTCGAAAGCAAGAAATACTGGGCTCCGGTGGGCGGCAAGTACAAGCATGTGGATGCGCCGTCGGACCCTGTCTACGAATCATCAGGCAAGATGCTGTTCCCGAGAATGTGGAACGGCGACCCTAAATATATCAGGTTCTATGAATCCTACACGGGCGGCAAAGGCCGTACGATTCCGGGGGCCGACTACAAGAAGCCGTCTTTCTGGGCGAACCTGAACTTCTTCTTCGACTTCCAGCTGAACTGGATGTACTGGAGATACTTCATGTGGAACTTCGCCGGAAGGCAGAACGACATACACAGCCCGAGCCCGGGAGAATTGTTCTACGGAAACTGGGAATGCGGCATTCCGGCCATTGACCAGCTGCGTCTCGGTGACCAGAGCGATGCTCCGGAAGTGCTGAAAAACAACAAGGGCAAGAACCATTACTATCTTCTGCCGTTGCTGCTGGGCATCTTCGGCCTGTTCTTCCAGTTCGAGAGGGACAAGAGAGGCTGCTGGCTGACATTCCTGCTGTTCTTCATGACGGGAATCGCCATTGTCATGTACCTTAACCAGCCGCCTTATCAGGTGCGCGAGCGTGACTATGCTTATGCGGGCTCGTTCTATGCGTTCTGCATCTGGATCGGATTCGGTGCTATGGCATTGTTCCACTGGATCGGCGGGGCATTGAAAAACAAATATCCGGCTGCCACCGCAGGTGCATTGACATTGGCTTGCCTTTTCGTGCCTGCCCTCATGGCGCAGCAGAACTGGGACGACCACGACAGAAGCAACCGTCGCACCTCGGTCGAGATGGCGAGAAACTATCTGAATTCCGTGGGCGAACAGGGCATTCTCATCACTCATGGGGACAATGATACTTTCCCTCTCTGGTATGCCCAGGAGGTCGAAAATGTCCGTCCGGATGTCCGCATCGTGAACACTTCGCTCCTCGGTACTGACTGGCACATCGGTCAGATGAAATGGGCTTGCAACGAATCGAAGCCGCTTCCGCTGACAGTGGGCGTGGAGCAGTACCTTTACGGTACCAATGACTTCATATACATCTCTGATTCAAGGAACCAGGTCATTCCTATCTCCGACGTGATGATGGTGTTCAAGCATCCTGACGCCAAACTGGTGCTGGAGAACGGCAAGAAAGTGGACTATATCATGTCCAGGAAGATAAGCATTCCGGTGAACAAGGAAAATGCACTGAAATCGGGCATCGTAAGTCCCAAGTTCGCGGATATGATTCCGGACCAGATAGTTCTGGAAATTCCCAAGGGCAAGAACTATATCACCAAGCCGGAGCTCTTTGTTCTCGACCTGCTCTCCAACTATCAGTGGGACAGACCGTTGAATGTCCTGAGCCAGGGAGGCGACCTCAATATCGGACTGAAGGATTATCTCATGTACGAGGGCTATTCCAGCAAGTTCGTGCCGATACGCAACAGGATTTCTTCAGCGGATCCGGGACTCGTGGACGTGGACGAACTCTATGACAAGATGATGAACGTCTTTACATGGGATGCTATCCGTCAGGATAACTATGATGTTGACTATCAGAACTATTACACCTTCCTCGGCGTGCTTCCGCAGCGTGAGCTCTTCGTGGCTACGGCCAATGCTCTCCTGAAAGCAGGCGACAAGGAAAGGGCGCTGAAAGTCCTGGACAAATGTCAGGAGTCAATGCCGGATCACGTATGGCCGCTGGAGTCGATTCCTCTCGGCTTCTATACCAATGACTATATGGTGGTCAATATGGTGTCGGATTATTTCGCAGCCGGAGCACCTGACAAGGCAGCCGACCTCGGAGCACGTCTCGGCAAGGAATTGCTCACGACGGCGAACTTCTACATGCAGTTCTATGAATATGCGGCAGATGACTTCGAGCGTGCCTGCCAGTTCCTCTATTACCTCATAGACGAATTGGAGAAAGGCGGCGAAAAGACTGTGTCCCACGACCTTAAGCTGTCTCTTGTGGCGATGATGAGGTCGAATATTCCGGATGAGGAAATTGAAGGTCATGCGCAGGCAGATTCTTCGGACAACGCTGAAATTCAGAAACAGGAGGGCAAATGAAACATATAAGGAACTTCTGCATCATTGCCCATATTGACCACGGCAAGAGCACATTGGCCGACAGGCTCATTGAACTTACCAAGACGTTGGGCGCGAGGGAGATGGAAAATCAGGTCCTGGACAATATGGACCTGGAGAGGGAAAAGGGCATCACCATCAAGAGTCATGCGATTCAGATGGAGTACAAATATAAGGGAGAACCTTATGTGCTGAACCTCATCGATACCCCGGGCCACGTGGACTTCTCTTACGAGGTGTCCCGTTCCATCGCATCCTGTGAAGGTGCGCTGCTTGTGGTGGATGCTACGCAAGGCGTTCAGGCACAGACGATTTCGAACTTGTATCAGGCCATTGACCATGGTCTGGAGATTATACCGGTCCTTAACAAGATTGATATGGATGCCGCGCGTCCGGACGTGGTGACCGACGAGGTCTGCGAACTTCTCGGATGCGACCCGGAGGAAGTGTTCCAGGTTTCCGCGAGGACGGGAGAAGGCGTGGCACCGCTTCTGGATGCCATCGTGGAGAAGATTCCGGCACCGGAAGGAGACCCGGAAGCACCGCTCCAGGCATTGATTTTCGACTCTGTATTCAACTCGTTCAGAGGCATTATCGCATATTTCAAGATCAAGAACGGCGTCATCCATACCGGTGACAAGGTCAAGTTCTTCAACACCGGACAGGAATATGTCGCGGATGAAATCGGTGTGCTGAAAATGAGGCTGTCGCCGACACAGGAGGTCAGCTGCGGCAATGTGGGATATATCATTTCCGGTATCAAGACTGCGGCGGAGGTCAAGGTAGGCGATACCATCACTCATGTGGAAAGGCCTTGCAAAGAGGCGATTGCGGGATTCGAGGAGGTAAAACCGATGCTTTTCGCCGGAATGTATCCGGTGCAGGCGGACAAATACGAGGAACTTCGTGCGACATTGGAAAAGTTCCAGCTGAACGATGCTTCCTTCGTCTACGAACCGGAGTCATCCATGGCGCTGGGATTCGGTTTCCGCTGCGGATTCCTCGGGCTTCTCCATCTGGAAATCGTACAGGAAAGGCTTTTCAGGGAGTTCAACATGGACGTCATCACGACCGTTCCGAACGTGTCGTACAAGGTCTACACCTCCAAGGGCGAGTGCATTGACGTGCATAAC
>OBCQ01000183.1_pt1 | contig 18364 bp, 15 predicted proteins | sample 1517991 | NCBI WGS metagenome assembly OBCQ01 (sample SAMN03418263, study PRJEB22391) | human gut metagenome | biome: human-gut; feature: organic feature; material: feces | host: Homo sapiens | place: Tanzania | collected 2013-01
CCTTCTCCGCGCTGCTCGGCACCGTGGATGCCCAGCTCGAGCTGGGCGCAGCCGCCATCGGCGGCAAGGACTCCATGTCCGGAACCTTCCTTGATCTGGACGTGCCGCCCACGCTGATCTCCTTCGCCATCGCGCCGCTGAAGACCGGCGAGGTGCTCTCCCCCGAGTTTAAGGCAGCCGGGCATCCCGTCTATCTGTTCTCCGGCACAGATGCGGAGGGCCGCAAGGCGGCGTGGGAAGCGCTGCACGCGCTGGCACAAAGCGGCAAGGTCTGCGCGGCGTGGGCCGTGGAAAACGGTCTTTCCGAGGCTGTGATGAACATGTCCTTCGGCAATGAGATCGGTTTCACCGCCGAAAACACCGAGCTGGACTGGAACGCCCTGCTCCCCGGCGCCATCGTGGCAGAGCTGACGGAGCAGACGCCGCACGCCGTCCGTCTTGGTGTCACGACCGCAGAGCCCATCGTGCGCATCGCCGGTGACAGCGCCGCCGTGTCGGAGCTTCTGGCGCTCAACGAGGGCGTCCTGGAATCTGTCTATCCCAGCCGCACCGCAGCGGATACGGCAGATGTCCCTGTCCTGTCCGCACCCGCCGTCACCCGCGCCGCGCCGAGGATCGGCGTCGCCGTCCCCAAGGTGCTGATCCCCGTTTTCCCCGGCACGAACTGCGAATATGATTCCGCACGCGCCGTCCGGCGCGCCGGGCTCGAGCCGGAGATCATGGTTCTGAACAACCAGTCCGCGCAGGACGTGGCGGACTCCATCCGCCGGTTCGCAGAGGCCGCCCGAAGCAGTCAGATCATCTTTGTCCCCGGCGGCTTCTCCGGCGGGGACGAGCCGGATGGCTCCGCCAAATTCATCACCGCCTTCTTCCGCAATCCGGAGGTGCGGGATGCGACCATGGATCTGCTCAAAACCCGCGACGGTCTGATGCTCGGCGTCTGCAACGGCTTCCAGGCGCTCATCAAGCTCGGCCTTGTGCCCTTCGGTGAGATCATCGACACCGACGAGACCTGTCCCACCCTGACCTACAACACCATCAGCCGCCATCAGTCCCGTCTGGTGCGCACCCGCATCGCCTCCAACCGCTCTGCATGGCTGGCCGGTACGCAGGTGGGCGAGGTCTACACCGTTCCCATTTCCCACGGCGAGGGCCGCTTCCTGTGCAGTGAGGAGCTTGTGCGAAAGCTCGCGGCAAACGGCCAGATCGCCACGCAGTATGTGGACGAAAACGGCGTCCCCGGCATGGATGTGGACGTGAACCCCAACGGCTCCATCTGGGCGGTCGAGGGCATCACGTCTCCCGACGGGCGCGTCCTCGGCAAGATGGGGCACTCCGAGCGTGTGGCAGACGGCCTGTATAAAAACGTGGACGGCTGCTATGACATGAAGCTGTTCCAGTCCGCAAAGGCATATTTCAGTCTCTAAGCCCCGACGCACGCCATAGAAAACCAGCAGCCGCCCGACACAGGGCGGCTGTAGCTTTTTTCGTTATCTCACTGCGTGTTCTGCTCATCGTTCGCGTGCAGGTCCCTTCTTCGGCAGAAAAAGACCGGTCATATCGGTATGTTCCAGTTCCAGCAGCGCTGCTTTTCTGTTCATGCCGCCTGCATATCCGGTCAGGCTGCCGTTTGCGCCGATGACGCGGTGGCATGGAATGACAATGGCGATCTTGTTGTGCCCGATCGCACCGCCCACCGCCTGCGCAGACATTTTCGGGATGCCCTGCTTTGCGGCAAGCTGGCGTGCGATCGCGCCGTACGTTGTCGTCTGCCCATACGGGATCTGCAAAAGGAGTGCCCACACAGCCTGCCGAAACGCAGAACCGGCCGGGTGCAGAGGCGGGAGGAAAGCGGGCTGGCTGCCGGAAAAATAAACGTCCAGCCAGCGCTTGGTCTCCGCAAGGAGCGGCGTTTCCCGCTCTGTGTGCACAAAGGGCAGCCTGCCCGGTTCGGTTTTTTCGCCGTCAAAGTACAGGCCGGTCAGCCCGAGTGCATCCGCCGTCAGCAGCAGCTTCCCCAGCGGCGAGTCATAATAGCAGGCAAACATCATATCTGTCGCTCCCATGCAGGCAATTTTCTTCCGCTGCCGCAAGCGCTCTGTCCGGCTGCCGCCCCGGCAAGAGGTCTTTCGTCAGGACAAGGCTCACAAAACGCAGAAATGCTGTATGCATTTTCGGGCCATCACTGTTACTGCTCATCGCGCGGTGCCGCGGTCTGCATTTCGCGCTCCGTGCGCGCGACCATCGCCTTAAAGTCCTCGATCAGCAGCGCCTGATCCTCCGGTGAAGTGTAAAAATGGCCGGAGGTGTTCAGCATCGTGACCTTCGCAAGGCTGCTGCCGTCAAAAAAGCTTCTGCTTCTCGGCGACACCAGCTCATCGTGCAGGGAGAGATATATATGCGACGGAACCGTCAGATTCCGCACGACCCTTCTCGTTTTTCTGATCTCGGCAAACAGCTCCAGATACCGCGGGATCCAGCCGATGTATCGCAGAACATGGCGGTCTTTTTCAATGCTGTAAGCGTTTTGCGCCGCAAGCATCCATGCATCCTGCGGGGCGGCCTTCCCACGAAAAACAGTCCATACCGTTTTGAAAAGCCGCGCAGTGACCCGCACGTTCAGGGGCGGATTCAAAAGAAACAGCTCTGTGACCGGCCTTTGGAGTGCCTCCTGAATTGCAAAGAGCGTTCCCATCGAATGCGCGGTGATCAGCACCCTGTCGTGCTCCGTCAGCAGCGCATCGAGCGCAGCGTGCACCTGCTGCTTCCACTGCGCCATTGCGGCGTGCGAAAAATCCCGCACGCTGCCGCCATGCCCCTCGAGCAGCAGATTGCAGACAGACCAGTTTGCGGGAACATACGGCAGAAACGGCGCAAAATGGCGCGGCGTGCCGAGGATTCCATGCACAAACAAGATGGCTGCACGTTTTGGTCTGTTCATTTGGCGCTGCACCTCCTCCGTTCACCGTCTTTTTTGTTTCCGCTTGTTCCAGCGCCGCCCCACCGGCATTTTTCGGTTGGGGCTTCTACAAAAACATATACCACAGCATTTTCACGAAGTCAACATGATGTGCCGCCTGATTTTTCTCGGGCGTTTTCAACGCAAAGGCATGTGCATAGCAAACCCCTCCGGCAGTGTTTCACCGCCGGAGGGGGTATTTTTGATATTCTGAGATGGACGCGCCCAGGCAGCTGTGTGCTTATTCCGGCAGCATGTCAACGGCGAACAGCGCGCCGGCTCCGCCGGTGTGAACAAAGAGAAGATTCTCCTCGCCGTCAAAGTAGCCGTCCTCAATCAGCTGGAAGAAGCCCGCCAGCGCCTTTCCGGTGTAGACAGGATCGACCAGAATGCCCTCCTTGCGCGCCAGCTTGCGGACGGCAGCAGAGCCCTCCGGACTTGCAATGGCATAACCGGGGCCGATGTGGAATTTGATGTGAATGTCCTCACGCTGCACCGGAACATCGCTCTCGAGCAGCTCCTTCAGACCTCCCATCAGGTCATACGCAATGTCAGCAAACGGGTCGTCGCAGACGCCCACGCCGACAGAGCGCGTTCCCGGCAGGAACAGCTTTGCGCCGTAGGTCAGACCGGCATAGGTTCCGCCGGAACCGGTGGCGCTGACAATGCTGTCAAACCTGACGCCCAGTGCCTGCGCCTGCTCGGCAATTTCCTTTGCGCAGTTGACATAACCGAGCGAGCCCAGCGGCACCGATCCGCCCACGGGGATGAAATAGGGCGTATGCCCGGCTTTGCGCAGCTCGTCCATGATCCGCTCCATCTCGGCGTACACATCGTCATAGGTGTCGGTGTCCACAAAGCGGACATCCGCGCCATAGATGCGGTCAAGGATCTGGTTGCCGCCGGTCAGCTCGCCCCGTTTTTTCAGGACGAGAATCGCTTTCATACCGAGCTTTGCGGCACACGCGGCAGTGAGCATGGCATGGTTCGACTGCGGGCCACCTGCGGTGAGCACCACATCGGCGCCGTTCGCCTGTGCATCCGCCAGCAGGAACTCCAGCTTGCGCACCTTGTTTCCGCCGAGCGCCACACCGATCATGTCGTCTCGTTTGATGTAAATGTTCTTTCCATACTCCCGGCTGATCGCCTCCAGCTTGTAAAGCGGCGTGGGTACCACAGCAAAGGGAATGCGCGGGAATTGTGTGATCTGTTTCATGAGCAGGACCTCCTATCTGCAGGCGATTGCCTCAATCTCCACCAGAGCGTCCTTCGGCAATCTCGCGACCTCAACAGCGCTGCGCGCCGGAGCATTCTGAGGAAAGAAAGTGGCGTACACCTCGTTCATGGCCGAGAAGTTGTTCATATCACTGAGAAAAACGGTGGTCTTGATGACATTTTCCATCGTGAGACCCGCTTGCGCCAAAACAGCCTGAACATTGGTCAGGGACTGACGGGTCTGCTCTGCGACGCCGCCGGGAGCGAAGCTACCGGTCGCGGGGTCTACGGGCAGCTGCCCGGATGTGATGACCAGATTACCGGCGCCGATTCCCTGTGAATACGGGCCGATGGCTGCGGGGGCTGATTTTGTTGCAATAATCTCTTTCATAGAACAGGGGTTCCTCCTTATAATCTCTTTCCGTTTGTTTCTTCCGTTTTTTCATTCTGCGGAAGGGTATCGTTCCAAATGACGCCGTCGATCATAGTGAGGCGGCAGAGCGTCTGATTGCTGAAGGGCATTCCGTCAAAGATCGCAATATCCGCGTCCTTTCCGGGCTCAATGGTGCCGATGCGGTCGATGGCGCCCACAAGGCGCGCCGGATTGACCGTGACGGCCTCCAGTGCGGTATCGAGCGCAAGACCATGCCGCAGCAGCACACCGATCTCCATCGGCAGCCACGCGGTATCTCCCGCCCTGTCGGCCATGAGGGAGAAGCGAACGCCTTCCTTTTGCAAAATGGCGGCATTCTCCAGCCGGCCATCCCTCCGTCACATGTTCCAGCGAGTAGGTCAGTCCAAATTCTTCACAGATGCGGATCGCAGTCGCAATGTCGTCCGCACGGTGGCAGTGGATGCGCGCTCTGGTCTCACCTCTGACGACCGGCACCAGACTCTCCAGCAGAAAATCCGGCTCGGGCGCCTTGGCAGGGTCTTTTTCTGCGTCCGCCAATTTCTCAGCGTAACGCCGTGCACGACTCAGCGTCTGGCGCAGAATTGCCGCCGTGCCCATCCTCGTCATTGGAAATTTGTTTTTTTCGCCATATACACGCTTTGGGTTTTCTCCAAGCGCCATTTTCATCTGCTCTGTCCCGGGAATGATCATTTCATCCGCCGTTACCCCCCTGAGCTTGATGCAGGCGCCCAGACCGCCGATCACATTGCCCGAACCGGGTCCGGTGTAGACCGCCGTGAATCCGGCGGCCCGAACCTTGGGTATTGCAATGTCATTGGGGTTGATGCCGTCACGAGCGCGGACATGCGGCGTGATCGGATCTGTCATTTCATTTTCATCCGCTGTCGCCTTCATTTCCGGCTCGCCCCAGAGCGCCAGGTGGCTGTGGGCATCGATGAAGCCGGGCGTGACCCAGCATCCCGCTGCATCGATGCACTGTGCCTCCGCCGGAACAGGCAGTTCCGGGCCTCCCACCGCCGTGATTTTTCCGTTTGAAATCAGGACCGTTCCGTTTTCGATGGGAGGGCCTGCCATGGTATATACGGTGCCGCCTCGAATTGCTTTCATACGCCGCCTCCCGGGATATGGTATTGGCTGAACAGCGCGCCGATGCCGCCGGAGTGCAGATAGCAGGCTCCGTCATGGAAATAGCCCTTCTTTGCAAGGTCGCACATGCCATACAGCGTCTTGCATGTATATACCTTTTCGATGAAGATGCCTTCCGTTCGGGCAAAGCGGATGCAGAACTCCTCGACCTCGGGTGTTATAACGCCCCAGCCGCCAAAACGGTATGCACCGTGCAGCGTGGCGGTCTGCTCGAGTGGGCACGGCATCGGTACGCCGCAAAGCTTCTCCAGATCTTTCAGGAAGGCGCTGATGATCTCACGGAGCGGCTCCGCCTCATGCTCGACCGAGATGAGCTCCACATGGAACGGATTTCCCAGGAGTGCGGTGCCGTAGATAAAGCCGGCGGCAAGACCGCCGTTTCCTCCCGGGATGCACACATTGCGTATGGCTGCTCTCTCCGCATTGGAGGAGATCTGCTCCCAGAGCTCCGCCGCAGCCTCTACATAGCCAAGCGCGCCTCTTGCGGAGGATGCGCCGTTGTAGATGATGTACGGCGCACTCCCCTCACGGCTCAAGGCCTGCGCGATCTGCTCCACCGCAGCGGCTCTCTCTTCTTCGCTTACACCGCCCAGATAGTGTTCCTCTGCGCCGAGGATGTGGTTGAGCAGTGCATTTCCTTCGAGCAGTTCCGGCCTCGGGCTGTTGTGGACGATCACGCACCGCAGTCCCAACCGGCGGCACGAGGCCGCGCAGAGGGAGCACAGGTTTGACTGCGTCTGACCGGAGACCAGGATGGTGTTCTTACCTTCTGCAATCGCATGACCCAGCAGGTATTCCAGATTACGGACCTTGTTGCCGCCGATCCCCATTCCGTTGAGGTCATCACGCTTGATAAACAGCGGGCCGCAGTCCAGCTCCGCCTGCATGCGCTTGAGCGGATGCAGCGGGGTCGGATTGAGCGCCAGCGACGCCTTCGGAAATTGAGAGAGCATTTCACGCAATTCAGCGCTGGTCAAAACATATCCCTCCTTTGGCTTTTATGCGCCAAAATGTTCGTCCAGCTCCACAGTCTCCAGAGCCATCGCCATGCGGATGCAGTCGAGAATGTCTTCCTTGCAGATGATCTCGTCTCTCGAGTGGATGTTGCGGGTCGGGATGGTGATGGCGCCGGCCTTCATGCCGCCGCGAACGAGCTGTGCCGTGTGTGCGTCGGTGCCGCCGTTTTCGCTGACTTCGATCTGGTACTTGATGCCGTTCTTCTCTGCAACATCGACCAGTGCGTCCACCACATACTGGTTGACGATCATAAAGTAGTCCATTGCCTTGATGCCGGCGCCGCCGCCCAGCTTCACATCCGTGCGGATGCCGCGCAGCTCGTCTCCGGTGCAGGCCACGTCAAAGGTGACAAAGAGGTCGGGCTGCAGGTCGAACGTCGAGGTCTGACCGCCAAAGCAGCCGATCTCTTCCTGAACCGAGAAAACATAATACATGTCGTTGGTGTTCTTGACATCGCGCAGAATGCTGTCGATGATGATCATGCAGCCGATGCGGTCGTCCAGGCACTGCATCATGACACACTCTTCGTTCTCGTAGTACTCCGAACGCGTGATGGCAACCTCGCCGACGCGTACCTTTTCTCTGACCTTCTCAGGAGACAGCGTTGCAAAGTCGATGTAGAGGTCGTTGTGCGTGATCTTGCCCATGTCCTCTTTCTTCTCGCAGATCATGACGCCCTGAACGCCGCTTTCCGTCTGGATGCGGGAATCGATCAGGTTGTAGGGCTTGATGCTGCCGAGCTTTCCGATGCGCGCAAAGCCCTTTTCGTCGATCGTTTTGATCATAAGACCGAGCTGATCCATGTGTGCGGACAGTACAACGCGCTTTCCGTTTCCCTTTTTGTGCGCAATGAGGTTGCCGAGGCAGTCTACCCACATTTCGTCCACATGATCCCGGATCTGATTCTGAATGTACTCGGCAACCTTGGATTCACGGCCGGTCGGCCCGTATACTTCACAAATCTCTTTTGTCAGCTTGCTGTTGAATTCCATATCAAGATCTCCTTAGTCAATGTAAAATTTTATGGGGGAGGGGGAGCCTCCCCTCCCCCACCAATTCAGGAAATGGTTCTATGATGGCGTATGATTACTTGCCCAGCGAGGCGTAGTAGTTGTTCAGATGCTCCTGAACCTTGCTGGGATCAGGAATCAGGTCGTTGTCGTTCTTCAGCATGGTCATAGCGGTATATGCCTTGCCGCCGAGGCCGTTCTTAACAGCGACGACTTCGTCCTGGTTGATGGCGTAAAGGATGGCCTTACGGATGTCCTCATTGATGGTGATGTGATCCTCGTCCAGGTTGTACTTCATCATGATGCAGCCGTTGACCAGTTCCGCGAGCAGGCAAAGGTTCGGATCGTTCTTGACGACATCGACCTGGTTTGCGGGAACGTTGTCCGTCAGATCGACTTCGCCGCTGCGCAGGGCGGAAATCGTTGCGTCCTTATCAGCGATGTACTTCAGCGTGACGTACTTGATGGGTGCGGCCATGTCGGTATCCGGCATGAAGGCGGGGTTGCGCTCGCAGACTGCCTCATAGTCATCAACGCTCTTGACGACGTAGGGACCGCTGCACCACAGGGTGTTTTCCTTGCCGCTGTCCTTTCTCAGGAACTGCGCATCGCCGTAACGGAAATCCGTCGTCGGGTCATAGCCGGCCAGCAGCTCGGGCGTGTTGATGGCGGAAACCTGCTTCTTGCTGAGGATACCGGAGCAGTAGTCGCACAGGAAGTTCAGGATCTGCGGGAAGGGAGTATCCGTCGTGATCTTAAGGACCTCGTACTTGCCGCCGGCGTTGTCGGTCGCATTCTTGTCGTCAACGAGCTCGGAGATGGGAGCGGGCAGACCGGCCTCCAGCGCTTCCTTTACGCTCTTGCCGGAGACAGCGTCCTTGGCGTTTTCAAGCTCGGAAAGATCGGTAACGGTTCCGAGTTCCTTGAGGCATGCGTAGTTGTCGTAAACCTGGTTGCCGGGGACAGAGTCCGGCGTGCGCAGACGGTCGTAGGTGAAGATGACGTCTTCCGCGCCGACCTTCTCGCCGGTGTCAACGAGTTCGCCGTTCTTGGCGGTATAGAAGCCAACGTTGTCACGCAGGACAAAATAGAAAACAGAGTTGCCTTCCGCAATGCTGTAATTGTAAGCAAGCGCGCGATCGGTCACGATGTTGTCCTGCTCGTCGAGCTCAAGGAGCTTGATGTTGGTGTTTGCAAGAACTCTGTGCGTGCCGTCCGTCGTGGGGGGGTCAAACTGACCAAGGATGCGTTCGTTTGCAACGACCAGGGGACGGGTCTCACGCAGGCTCTCGTCCACGTAGTCGAGCTGGCTCCAGTAGAGGTACTTCGACTGGCCGATCGTAACGGTGTCCTCTTTGATGACGTTCTTGTTAAAGCCGTAGCAGCTCATGGTGCGGCAGATCGGAACAAAGTATGCTTTGCCCTCAACAACCAGACGCTCGAGCTCTGCATAGGTTTCCTGATAATCCTGCGGGAGCTGGGAGGCGCCCAGGTCGATCAGGCGGTCAACCTCGGAATCAACGATCTTACTGTTGTTGTCAATGCCGGTGGAGTAGAACATGGAGCGGCAGCCGTAGTCGGGGTTGCCGGTCAGAACCTTCATCGTGCACATATAAATGTCGTAGTTACGGGCTTCGACCTGCGTAAACAGGCTGCCGTAGTCAGGCTGAATGCTCAGCGTAACGTCAAAGCCGGCCTTCTTCAGCTGGTCACGGACGACATTGGTCTCCGTCTCCAGAGAGCTGAGAGAAAGGAGCGTGATGGGGATGGGATCATGTTTGGTATCCGCTGCGTTGGATGCAGAATTGCCATTGGATGAGGTGTCGGGTCCCTTTACGTCGTCTTTTGTCTTGACATTGCAGCCGGAGAGCATGATCAAGACCATGGCAAGGCAAAGGAGCAGTGCTGTGAGCTTTTTCATTCGTAGTACCTCCAAGTTAATTTATTATAAATGCCTTTCTGACACTTATAACCGGGTTAGATCGTCTGGTATTTCAGCTTGCCGTCCCGAACTTCCTCGGCACGATGGCAGGCCACAAAGTGCTCCGGCTCCATCTCACGGTATTCCGGAGTCCGGGTGAAGCACTCAGGCTGCGCAAACGGGCAGCGCTTTGCGAAGCGGCAGCCGTCGCCGGGGTTGATGGGAGAGGAGAGCTCGCCCTTCAGGATGATCCGCTGACGCTTTTCGCGGACATTGACAGAAGGGATCGCGCTCAGAAGCGCAATGGTGTAGGGATGCATCGGGGTCTGGAAAAGCGCCTGCTTCGGAGCCTTCTCGATCACCTGACCCAGATACATAACCACCACATTGTCGGAAATATGCTTGACAACAGACAGATCGTGCGAAATGAACAAATAGGTCAAACCGAGCTGCTTTTGCAGGTCGATCATCAGGTTCAGGATCTGCGCCTGAACAGAGACGTCCAGCGCGGAGACAGGCTCATCGCAGACCACAAACTGAGGATTGATCGCAAGCGCTCTTGCAATCACGATTCTCTGGCGGCGGCCGCCGTCAAACTCGTGCGGGTAGAGATTGTATGCACGCCGCGGCAGACCGACCATCTCCATCAGTTCCTCAACGCGCTTTCTCCGCTCCTCCGCATTTTTGCAGACCTTGTGCAGCCGAAGCGGCTCCTCAATGATCTGTGCAACGGTGAAACGCGGGTTCAGCGATGCGTAGGGGTCCTGGAAAATGATCTGCATCTCCCGGCGAATGGGGATCATCTCTTGCTTGCTGAACGTGCTCAGATCCATTCCCTCAAAGATGATGTCGCCGGAGGTCGCCGGATGCAGTCCGAGCAGAACGCGGCCAAGGGTCGATTTTCCGCATCCGCTCTCGCCGACTACGCCGAGCGTCTCGCCTCGTTTGATGGAAAACGACACATCATCCACTGCATGAAGGTGGCCGGCGGGAACGTCAAAATATTTTTTCAAGTGGGTCACTGTGAGCAAATTATCCAACGTCTTTCCCTCCTATTACTCAAAGTCCAGCCAGCACTTGTACTGGTGGGTATCGCCCTTCATTGCGGGGCTCTGTTCACGGCAGCGCTCCTGGCAGTACTTGCATCTGGGATGGAAGTAGCAGCCGCTGGGAAGTGCGGTGGAGTTCGGCGCCAGACCCGGGATCGGAGACAGCCGCTCGTCATCGACATCCATTTTCGGGATCGAATCAAAGAGACCGCGCGTGTAGGGGTGCTTGGGATTCGTATAAACATCCCAAACGGAGCCGTATTCGACCACCTCGCCTGCGTACATGATGGCAACCTGATCACAGGTTTCCGCAACAACGCCCAGATCGTGCGTTATGAGGATCATGGACATCTCATTTTCGCGGATCAGGCTGCGGATGATCTCCAGCACCTGTGCCTGAATGGTCACGTCAAGAGCCGTGGTGGGCTCGTCCGCGATCAGGATCTCGGGGTTGCAGAGCAGGGCCATCGCGATGATGGCGCGCTGCTTCATACCGCCGGAGAACTGGTGCGGGTAGTCGTTGATGCGGTCTCTTGTCACGCCGACCCGCTCCAGCATCTCAGCTGCCACTTCCATGGCCGCCTTCTTGCTCAGCTTCTTGTGCTTGATCACGACCTCCGCCAGCTGCTGGCCGATGGTCATGATGGGGCTCAGCGCAGTCATGGGATCCTGGAAAATCATCGAGATGCCATTGCCGCGCATTTCCTGATTTTCTCTGTCGGTGTTGTAGATCAGGTTTTTCCCCTTAAAGAGGATTTCACCGTCCAGAATGATTCCGGGAGGATCGGGAACCAACTGCATCACGGAGAGCGCCACAGTGGTCTTTCCGGCGCCGGTCTCGCCCACAAGACCCAGAACCTCGCCCTTCTTCAGGTGGAGATCCACGCCATTGACGGCCTGCACGTCTTCCGTGTCCGTGACATAATGGACGCGCAGATTTTTGACTTCTAATAGATTCTGTTCCATGTCGTGTCTCACCTCATTTCAGTTTCGGGTCAAGTGCATCCCGCAAACCGTCTCCGAAGAAGTTGAATGCCAGCACCAGCAGAATGATGGCAAGGCCCGGGAAGATTGCCAGATAGGGGTTGGTCTCCAGATACTGGCTGCCGATCTTCAGGATGTTGCCCCATTCCGGGATATGCGGCTCGACGCCCAAGCCCAGATAGCTGAGGCTGCTGGTGGACAAAACCGCAGTACCGATGCCCATCGTCGAACGGACAATGATCGGCGCCAGGGAGTTCGGAATGATATGGCGGAAAATGATGTTCCAGTCTCTGGCGCCGCAGGAGCGGGCCGCCTCAACGAATTCCGCATTCGCAAGGCCGAGCACCGTGGCGCGGACGGTTCTTGCGTAGACCGCCACCATGCCGATACTCAACGCCAGGATCAGGTTGACTGTATTTGCGCCGAACGCCGCAATGATGGCGATGGCGAGCAGCATATCCGGAACGGCATACTGCACGTCCAGAAGGCGCATGATGATGTTGTCTGTGCGCTTTCCGAAGAAGCCTGCGGCCGCGCCGAGGATACCGCCCACGACCATGGGCAGCACCGTAACGCACACGCCGACGATGAGGGAAATACGGGCGCCAAACACGATGCGCGTGAATACGCAGCGTCCATAGTTGTCCGTGCCGAACGGATATTCCATGGAGATGGGGCGCAGGATCGCATCGTAGTTGTTGTCGATCGCAACGCCGTAATCAAACGTCAGGACGCTGGAGAGCGACAGCGACAGCAGGAAGACCACGACCAGCATGCCCATGACTGCCATTTTGTTGCGGAACAGACGCTCCCAGATATCACGCCACTCAATTGCACGATCTTCGCCCTGATGGCGATAGTGCGAAATGATCAGCATGCCGGCAAGCAGCGCAAAAACGTTGCCGCTGATGGCGGAGATAATCAACAGCACGCCTACCGGCAGCAGCTTCTTATCCACCTTGCCGTCCCGCTCCCAAAGATGGATGAGCAGGAGCGCCAGCAAATAGAACACCAGGAAGGCCGCCAACAGCCCCATTCCCAACATAAAGTTGTTTGCCACATACTCTTTGAAGAGATTCAGGCCGCTGACCATAATGACGCCAAGGGTCGTGATCGCCGCATAGACGGTCATGGTGTATTCCAGCGTGCGCTGTTTTTTGATCAGCGTAAAGCCGGCCACCGCCGCGAAAATATTGCCGGTAACGACAAATGCCAAAAGCAGGATGCCGCTCAGGCGCATAGCCCGCGAGATCGGCTTCGACTTGAGAAGCGCCGCCCGCATCCGATGCAGAAGGATGAGCTGGATCAAGCCCTCCACCGCGAACGCCGCCGCCAGGATCAAAGGCGTTACGGTCACCTTACCCGTGATGAAGCTGTATCCGGACAAGGCAAACAGAAGCGCGAACACCCAGGTCACACCGGCAGAGAAGCTCAGTTCTTTGTACTCCTGAGACTTTTTCAGCTTCTTGCTCTCCAGCTTCCTTAGATATTCTTTTTTTCTTTTGTTATCATCCACGTCTCATACCTCTTAATAGTTTTTCAGAGAAGACTTGATTCTGGGATCAAGGAATGCGTACAGGATGTCCACCAGAAGGTTGACAATGCTGATCACAATGGCGATGTAAACAACACCAGCCATGACGACCGGGATATCGGGGATAAACTGCTTGTCCACGATATACTTGCCGAGACCATTGATGTTGAACACCTTTTCGGTTGTAGCCGAGCCGCCCAGAATGCCACCGAACTGAAGGCCGATGACCGTGACGATCGGGATCATGGCGTTTCCGAGAATGTGCTTGAAGATCACGCGTCTCTCGCTCAGACCCTTTGCTCTGGCGGTGAGGATATAGTCCTGATTCTTCACTTCCAGCATAGACGAGCGCGTCATTCGCGCCACGGAGGCCGAGAGGCCCGTGCCCATAACGATGGCAGGCATGATCAGCGTAACCAGTCTTGTCGCATCGTACATGGCGGGCAGCCAGCCGAGGCGGATGGAGAAATTCAGGATCAGGATCAGTCCCAGCCAGAAGTTCGGGATCGAAAGGCCCAGCAGAGCAACCAGCATGAAGATATAGTCAAATGCCGAATACTGCTTGATGGACGAAATGATGCCCGAGGGGATCGCGATCAGAATGGAAACCAGCATCGACGCCAGAGAAAGCTGCACCGTGATCGGGAACCGGCGCATAAGCGCCGACGCAATGTCTTCGTTGCCGACATAGGAGATGCCAAGATCCAGTGTGAAGAATTTCTTGATTGTGTTGCCGAGCTGAACCAGATAGGGCTGGTCCAGACCGTACAGGCGCCTGAATTCCGCGACCTTTTCCACCGTTGCGTTTTCACCGAGAATGTTTCTGGCCGGATCCATCGGGGTCAGATACAAAATGGTAAAGACCAGCACGATGACGCCGATCATAACGAAGATCATCATGAAAAGGCGTTCGCTGATGTACTTTGCATACGGCTTGGAGTAGATCCAGACAAGCAAATACATCGGAAGCGAGGTAATGACGGAGATCCAGAAGAATGCGGTGTTGTCCAGCCATTCCAGATATGTGCTCAGCATATCCGGAGAATGGACCTTCTCACGGCGCATCCGGTTCGTCAGTTCCTCCTGAAGTGCCTGATCGTACTTTTTCTTTGCGACCTTGTCGGCTCTGGCCTTCAGCTGCTCGTCCGACACAGAGCGTTTCAGGAACTTGCTCTTGTTGCGTTCGGACTCCAATGCCTGTGCCTTGAGCTTTTCCAGCAGCCCGTTCGCCTTAAACTCAGCCTCGAGGTCAGCCCGCAGCTTGTCATAGCTGGCAGAGCTTGAAAATACCAAATGCTTCACCAGCACCATGAGTGCGGTGGGAAGACCCAAAAGGACGAGCAGCAAGCGGTAGATCGGGCGGGCATACATTTTCTTAAAGTATGTACGAATGCGCGTTCTGGGAAGCGGCCCCCATGCAGCAGCTGCTTTTTCCATGAAAATCAATCCACTCCCTTCGTTGTCTGAGCCAGGTGCTGCACCGCGGGAAGCGAGCACAGCGCCTGCTGAATCTGATCGGCGTTTGCCGCCAGCTGCATGACCAGCGCCCGCGTATCGCGCAGGTCTGTCAGCAGTATCCGTCCTTCTTCTGCCGGAACATCGATTCCGCCGACCACAACGCCGCAGTGACCATACTGGGCGGTATAGAGGCCGGTCACATCCAGCTCCAGAACCTCATACTGGAACGGCACACCGGCTTCCCGGCAGGCCATTTGCTCCAGATCCATCAGACGTCCGTCTGTGGACACATAGCGCTCGCGGAGCTTCAGAACCGGGCCGCCGCCTGCGTTGACAGGCGCGCCGGTCAGGTTGATGTCATTGACCTTTGCAGAGCCCAGACGGATCGCAACCGCGGCGTCTGTCTCATTCATCGCCAGTTCGGCGACCTTCGTGCAGTGCTGCTCCTGTGCCAGGAAGATGCACGTGATCTCTGCCTTGACATCCGGCATCTCGCGCAGCAGCTCCGTCAGAAGCCAGCAGCCGACACGATCTTCAATACCCGCACAGCTTACGCTCAGCGCATCCTGCGTCCAATCCGGCTGACGGGTAAGAAGGGAACCGATCTGAACGCCTTTGTCTTCCGTCAGTCTCAGTTCGCCGTCCTTGACCTCCAGCTTGGCCTGTGCGCCGCTGCTGTCCATAACCTTCCAGCCATTCATGGGTTCGAGCGTCTTTCCCGTGCCCAGCGGCTGCAGTTCCCATGCACCGTCCGCCTTTTTGCCCGTGACGAGTACCACAGGCTGAGACAGGCTTGCAAAGAACGTAAGACCCGGTTTCTCGCCAGGCTTGCGAACAATGGCGCTGCCCGCGACATCTTCCGAGATCTCAAGTCCGTTCGGCAGCATGCTGCGGATCAGGTGCTTTGCAGCATGCTCGTTGCCGAGGGGTGCCGGGCACATACACAGCTCTACGAAATTATGCAAATTCACTTTGACCCCTCCTCAACACTTTTCCGCGATGAGTTTCAGCATCGCTACAGCTTCGTTCAAGTCGCTTTTTTTCATAATGCCGGCCGGCGCCGCAGGCGTCCGGCACGGGATCAGCAGCGACAGCGCAAGCGCTCCGTTGCGGCACAGCGCCGCATATCCTGCCTGAGCTGCATCGGGTGCGTACTGCACGACTCTGCTCTTGATCCCGGCTTCCTTGGCAGCCTTGCTCCATGCTTCGACTGTATTTCTCGGGTATGCAAAGCCAGCGTCTGTAAGTGCCATGCAAACGCCCTGTCCCAGCTCCACGCGGCCTTCCTTATTCAGGCTGCCCGGGACATCCGTTGCCGGTACAGCGCCGATGGAGACGACCAGATCCGGCTGCTGGGTGTACGCGGCGACCTCCATGCCTCGCTGTCCCACCTCATACATGGTGGTAAATACAACATCGAAGGCCTTGTCCGGTGCTTCGCGGAGCAGCTCCAGCGCTGCGCAGCAGCCCAGGCGGCTGTCCATTGCGCGGCCCTTGCAGTTTTCTCCCATCTCTACAAACGGGCTGTCCACCACCGCGTAGTCGCCGAGCTGAATTCGCTCGAGGGCGCGCTCTTTGCTTTCTGCGGCAATGTCAATATGCTGGTTTTCGGCAGATCTTCTTTTCTGCTCATCGGTGATTCTCATCATGTGGTAGGGTGCAAAGCCAACGACGCCCATGACATTTTCCCCGACCCGAACGGTACGGCCGGAAAGCTGACGGGGGATTACGCGGGTGCCAACTGCCTTAAATCTCAGGAAGCCTCTCTCTGTCACATCATAGATCATCAGAGCAGGCTCATCCATGTGCGCTGCAAAAAGGACCTTCTGCTCTCCGGACTTGCCGGGATGGTGCGCGATCACGTTGCCCAGATTGTCGATTTCGTACGGGCATCCGATGCGCTCAAGTTCTGCTGCGATATACTGGCGGACTTCCTTCTCCCCGCCGGGAGCGCCGCTGCATTCGCATAACGCTTTCAGTAACATAGCAACCCCTCCCAATTCTCCTGATCGATCTCAGAAATCATATGTGCCACAGCCTTGCCGATGTTTTCAATATCGGTCACACATCCGGTCTCTACGCCGGTGTGCATATAGCGAAGCGGGATGGAAATGAGCAGGACCGGTACGCCGTCCCGATTCGTCTGAATGCTCTCCGCGTCCGTGCCGCTGGCTGCGGGCGTCGGCTCCAGCTGATAGCGGATGCCGTAGCGCTCACAGATCGAAATGAACTTCTTCACCATGCCGGGATGAAAGCGTCCGCCGATGGCGAGCGCCGGGCCGCCGCCCAGCTTGAGCATCTCATCTTCGGGGAGGTCTTCCGCCCATCCATGACCCACGTCAAACGCGAACGCAATATCCGGGTGGATCTTGTAGGTTGCGACCTGTCCGCCGAGGCCGGGACCTTCTTCCTGTACGGCAGCGGAGTAATAGATCGTGCTGCTGTGCGGAAGCTTTTCCAGCTCCTGCGCTGCCGCCAGCATGACTGCAACGCCCGTCTTGTCGTCCATTCCTCTGGCGCACATGATATCGCCGTCCAGCATAAAGGGCTTGCGGCGTATCAGCGCAACGTCGCCCGGCTGAATGAGTTCCTTTACCTCGTCGAGAGAAAGGCCGGTATCGATATAAAGCCAGTCCGTGCGCAGGTTGACGATGTTTTTTGCATCCTGCGGCTTGTCCGGGCGTGCACAAATAACGCCGGGGACTTCTTTCTTACCGTAAATGACGACATCCTGGCATTCCAGACACAGCGTGTTATAGTATCCGACAGGAGAGAATCGCAAAAAACCATCCGCCATCACTTCTGTGATCATGAAGGCCAACTCATCGACATGCGCCTCAAGCATAACGCTGCGGGACGTTTCTCCCTTTTTGGAGAAAATATAACTGCCGCGTCTGTCATTCTCGTACGTATCCGAGAACGGCATGAAATACTTGGGAAGCAGATCCGGAGTCATTTGCTCAAACCCTGAAACAAACGGTCTATTGCAATACTCTAACAAAAAATCGCGAACCAAACCACATTACCTCCTTGTTAAATAAACTACCGCTCATGAAACAGCGAGATCGTGCAGGCCCATCAAACAGCGGTTTTACGCCTTCCATCCATGCCGCAGCGGCATTGACTTTGTCGTTCGACAAGGTACTGGATGGATTTGTAACTTCCCCCAATCTGCCCGCTTGCTTTTCTCGCTATTTTGTTATACTATACAATTGTCATGTGTTAATTGTCAATAGGGAGACGTTATTTCTTTTTAGTCTGTGGGGAATTATTTTCTCGTATTATGTGGATATTGCACAATTTCAGGTGATAATTACAGTAAAATTTTTTATGGAGTAAAAAATCTTTTACTTTGCAATTTACACGCCCCCTTCACCGCGCAAATGTCTCCTTTTCTGCGCTGAACACAGCGAACTGGAAAAAAGCGAATCGTTTTCCGACACTGCTTGCGCAGCCCATTGGCACAGCGGAAGCATGGCGCATTGACATGGCAGAGTTTTACGAAGAAAAAAAGAAAAAAGAAATGGAAGGAAAACTGACAATGACGGAACCTATTACTGCTGTAGAACTGACGGAAACTGACCTCTGCATTCTCGACTCATACACCTGTCTGGCAAAGGGACTGTCGGAATATCTCGGCACCGGCTATGAAATTG
>OBCQ01000187.1_pt1 | contig 18266 bp, 10 predicted proteins | sample 1517991 | NCBI WGS metagenome assembly OBCQ01 (sample SAMN03418263, study PRJEB22391) | human gut metagenome | biome: human-gut; feature: organic feature; material: feces | host: Homo sapiens | place: Tanzania | collected 2013-01
AAGCCCAACAATCACATAGCCCAGGGCAGCGCCCTGGGTAAACATTATACCCCACATCTACATTCGCCCTGAAAGGGCAAAAGCCTAATTATTAAGCTGTTGCCCTTACAGGGCGTAGGGGTCGTGTGGTTCCTTTTACCCTTCAATATTGCTTTGTTGGTGCACTTGAGACAAGTGCACCCCCTTAAAGCACCGTTCGCCGTCCAATCAGATTCCGTTCGCCGTCCGATTGGATTCCGTTCGCCGTCCGATCAGATTCCGTACGCCGTCCGATCAGATTGCGTTCGGTTGCGGACAACATTTCGTGATGTTTTACCCACAATAAAGTATTGTACGCATGCGTACCTATTATTATTTAATAGGCTTTACTCGTGATATATCGCAAGATTTGTGCGATTTGTGCCGCTATGAGCCACAAAGAGAGCATAATAAGTCGAATTTATTTGCTTTTTCGAAATTAATGCTGTAAATTTGCACATTAATACGTAGTGTGTGCAAGCGTTTCGTGCATGCAAGCAGCACGCTACAAGGCGTGTGCGCTCAGGTGCGCAGCGCATATATATAATAGGTATAACAAACAGAAAAGGGGTAATCATTCAATATGTCAATATCCAAGACACGCCAGAAACTCATTGATATCGCGCGCCAGCTCTTCGCTAAGCGCGGCGTGGCTAACACCACGATGAACGATATCGCCGTGGCGTCGGGCAAAGGTCGCCGCACGCTGTACACCTACTTCAACAGCAAGGAGGAAGTGTATTCGGCTGTGATAGAGTCGGAGCTTGAACGCCTGAGCGACAAGCTCGACGAGGTGGCAGCCATGAAGATGCGCCCGCTTGACAAGGTGATAGAGCTTATCTACACCCATCTGAGCATGATCAGAGAGACCGTGGTGCGCAACGGCAACCTGCGCGCCGAGTTCTTCCGCAACATCTGGATGGTGGAGAAAGTGCGCAAGAAGTTCGACGACTACGAGATAGACCTCTTCAGCAAAGTGTATCAAGACGGCAAGGCAGACGGCGAGTTCGACATCGACGACGTGAACCTTGTAGCCGACATCACCCACTACTGCATAAAAGGTCTCGAAGTGCCGTTCATCTACGGACGCATCGGACACGGGCTCACCGAAGAAGCCAGCAAGCCGCTCGTGGCGAAGGTGGTGTACGGAGCGCTCGGCAAGAAACTCAACAATTAGAATTTTTTATTTATTAAATAATTAAAGAAATGGGATTATTAACAGGTAAGACTGCCCTCGTCACGGGAGCAGCCCGCGGCATCGGAAAGGCTGTCGCAATGAAGTTCGCCTCTGAAGGCGCAAACATCGCATTCACCGACCTCGTGCTCAACGACGACATGGCTGCCGGACTTGAGGCTACACGTAAGGAGATTGAGGCTCTGGGCGTTACTTGTCGTGCATACGCAGGCAATGCTGCCGATTTCGAGGAGACAGACAAGGTTGTAAAGCAGATACATGCAGATTTCGGTTCTATCGACGTGCTGGTGAACAACGCCGGCATCACAAAGGACGGCTTGATGCTCCGCATGTCAGAGGCACAGTGGGACGCAGTGCTCAACGTGAACCTCAAGTCGGCATTCAACTTCATCCACGCTTGTGCACCGATTATGCTCCGTCAGCGCCGCGGTTCAATCATCAATATGTCGTCTGTAGTAGGCGTTCACGGCAACGCAGGCCAGTGCAACTACTCGGCTTCTAAGGCTGGTATGATCGGTCTGGCTAAGTCAATCGCTCAGGAGCTCGGCCCCAAGGGCGTACGCGCCAACGCCATCGCTCCGGGTTTCATCGAGACACCTATGACAGCACAGCTGCCTGAGGACGTACGCAAGGACTGGATGAAGAAGATTCCATTGCGTCGCGGCGGTCAGACAGAAGACATCGCAAACGTATGCTTGTTCCTCGCTTCTGACATGTCATCGTACGTTAGCGGCCAGGTTATCCAGGTAGACGGCGGCATGAACATGTAATTCTGTCTGCAAACAGATTTTTTACGATAATCAGGGTGTTTCAAAACTGAACTTATCGGGAGCCCCAACTTCCTTTAACTTCTATTTTGATGCACCCTTTTTGTGTTTTTCAATAACAAGCAAGCAATGAAAGTAGTCTACGAAGACAACCATATTATCATAGTCAACAAGTGCAGCGGCGAGATAGTGCAGGGCGACAAGACCGGCGACAAACCGCTATCCGACATCGTAAAGGAGTATATCAAAGAGAAGTATAACAAGCCGGGCAACGTGTTCCTCGGCGTGGTGCATCGACTTGACAGACCCGTAAGCGGACTCGTTGTCTTCGCAAAGACATCAAAGGCGCTGTCGCGACTGAACGACATGTTCCGCACGGGCGATGTGCACAAGACCTACTGGGCGATAACGAAGCGCCGCGACATTGCGCCCGAAGGAACGCTCACCGACTGGCTCACGCGCAACGAGCGCCAGAACAAGAGCTACGCTCACGACAGAGAGGTGGCGGGCGCAAAGAAGGCGATACTGAAGTACAAGGTGCGCTCCGTGTCGGACAACTATATGCTGCTCGAAGTGACGCTGCTCACCGGCAGACATCATCAGATACGCTGTCAGCTGGCGCACATGGGATGCCCGATAAAGGGCGACCTGAAGTATGGCGCGCCGCGCAGCAACCCCGACGGAAGCATCTCGCTCCACTCGCGCCGCGTAGAGTTCGTCCACCCCGTGTCGAAAGAACAGATATGCGTTGAGGCAGAAGTGCCGGCAGACCGTCTGTGGGAGGAGATAGCAAGGTAATTCAGTGGGTGCAGTTTATCAGGGGGTGCACTTGTCTCAAGTGCACCAACCTATTAGCTTTCTAATGTGGACAGTTTGCTGTGTTGGTGCAGTTGAGACAACTGCACCCCCTGACTGCACCCCCTGAAGCCCCATAAAACAATAATCAAACAATACAAAAGAATGAAGCCCAAATACAAACGATATTTAAAGATTGCGGCAGCCATACTTGCCACGCCGATAGCGCTCCTGGCGTTGTTGGCTGTGCTGCTTTACATACCGCCCGTGCAGAACTGGGCAGTAAGGCAAGCGGCAGGATACGCCTCCGAGTCAACCGGCATGAACGTGTCGGTAGAACGCGTGCGCCTTAGCTTTCCGCTCGACCTAAGCGTGCAAGGGCTTCTCGCTACGCAGCCCAACGACTCGCTGCACAACCAAATCGACACCATAGCCGCTGCCGACGAACTCATCGTGGGCGTGCGACTGCTGCCGCTTTTCGCCGGCAACGTAGACGTAACCGACCTCGACTTCCGCAACGTGAACATCAACACCGCGCAACTCGTGCCCTCAGCACGTGTGAAAGGCGGCGTAGGACGACTGAAGGTGGAGCCGAGCCGCGTGGCGCTTAAGAAGGAGAAGGTGGCGCTCGGACCGGTGCTCCTCGCAGACGCCAACCTCGACATAGCGCTCAGCGACACCGTGCCCGAGGACACGACAAAAACAGAAAACAAATGGCAGATAGCTTTCAGCCGACTGGCTGTGAAGCGTTCGGCTGTAAAGATACACATGCCCGGCGACACACTCGCCATAGGCGTCGGACTGACCGATGCGTCGGCTACCGACGGCGACATCAATCTCGGTACGGGCATATACAAAGTAGGCACGTTCGACTGGCGTGACGGCTTCGTCAACTACGACAATAACTTCGCCATGCGACAGAAAGGGCTCGACGTGAATCACATTGCGCTGAAAGGCGTTTCGCTGCGCATCGACTCGCTCTGCTTCGAACAAGAAGCTACCAAACTGCAGCTCGCTCTCAACCGCTGCGCCTTCCGCGAGCAGAGCGGACTGAGCGTGACCGACGCAAAGGGACACGTGCGGCTCGACACGGCGCACATAGCGCTGCCCGACTTCCGTCTCACTACGCCCGTGTCGTGGCTCAAGGCGAGTGCCGACATGGACTTCTCTACCTTCGCCGACACGAACCCGGGCGTGATGCGTCTGAAGATGGACGCATCCGTGGGCAAGTCGGACATGCTGATGGCGCTCGGAATGATGCCCCTGCAGTTCGTTTTGCGACTGCCCGAACAGCCACTCGCCCTTCATGCCGACATCAAAGGCAACATGAAGAACCTCTACATTCGCGACATTTCGGCTAAACTCCCCACGGCATTCAACATAAAGGCGGACGGAAAGGCAGGCAATCTGACCGACTTCGACCGTCTCACGGCAAACATCAACCTCGATGCACGTGCCGACAACATCAGTTTTCTGCAGCCAGCATTGGGTCTGGACAAGAACACGGCGGTGCGCATACCTAACGGCATAACGCTGAAAGGCAACTGCAAGGTGAACGGACCGCAGTATGCTACGGAGTTCGTGGCTACGCAGGGTGGCGGTTCGGTGCGAGGCAGAGGCTCGTTCAACATGCGTTCGATGGCATACCGCGCCAATCTGACGGCGTACGCTCTGCCCCTGCAGAACTTCATGCCGGGCAGCGGTCTGCATCCGTTCAGCGGCGAACTGGTTGCCGACGGCGCAGGCTTCGACTTCCTCTCGCCACGCACCCGAATGGATGCACGTGTAAGGGTCGGCAACTTCCATTATTCGGGCTACGACCTCTCGAACGTGAGTCTGCAAGCCGAGGTGAAAAACGGCGTCGGCAGAGCATTGCTCGACAGTCGCACACCGCTGCTCAACGGCATCATCGACCTGCGCACCGTGCTCGACAACCGACGCATTGACGCAAACCTGCTCTGCAACCTGCTTTATGCCGACTTCTACAAACTCGGTATCACCGAGGTGCCGCTCACGACGTCGATGACCGCTCATGTAGACGTGCAGTCGGACCTTGCGTCGACACACAGCGTGAAGGGCGTGATAGGAAACATCGTAGTGCGCGACTCGGCAGCGGCTTACCGACCGGAGAACGTGGTGATGGACATCTTCACACGCCGCGACTCAACACACGCCAACGTGACGTGCGGCGACTTTGCGCTGCGACTCGACGGCAGCGGTTCGGTAGAACATATCCTCAACCGTCTTTCGTCGATAGGCGTTGAGGCTAAGAAGCAGCGCAACGAGCGATATATCGACCAGTTGCGACTGCGCGAACGCCTGCCAGAACTCTCCGTTTATCTCGATGCGGGCAAGGAGAACATCATCTCGCGCACGGCACGCCACTACGGTTACGAGTTTCAGGACGCATATATAAACATGAACACGTCGCCCGTGAAGGGCATCAACGGCACGGTGCGCATCGACTCGCTCGTGGCTTCGGGCATGCAGCTTGACACGATACGCGTAGCCGTGCGGTCGGACTCGGTGAAGACCGACTTCGAAGGACAGATACGCAACAACCGATATAACAAGCAGTACGTTTTCAACGCTCTCTTCCGCGGCGCGTTCTACAAGCAGTCGCTCTTCTTCGGCACACGCGTGTTCGACGACCGCAACCGTCTCGGCGTGGCGCTCGGACTGAAAGCCGATATGGAGCAGCACGGTGTGCGCGTGTCGCTCGGCGGCATCGACCCGGTGTTCGGCTACAAGCAGTTCAAGGTGAACAAGGGCAACTATGTGTTCTTCGCCGACAACAAGCGCATATCGGCTGACATGAAGTTGCTGGCAGACGACGGCATGGGTGTGAAGGTGTTCAGCAACGACAGCACCGAAGCACAGCAGGACATCACAATCGGCTTGACGAAGTTCGACCTTGCCAAGGTGCTCTCCGTAATTCCGTATGCTCCGAAGGTGTCGGGCGTGATGAACGGCGACTTCCACTATATCGACGACAACGGCGTAATGTCGGTATCGTCGTTCGTGAGCGTGGACAAGATGGCGTACGAGGGCTGCAAGATAGGCGACGTGGCGAGCGAGTTCGTATACATGCCGCGCGAAGGCGGCAACGAGCATTGTGTCGACGGCACATTCTCTGTAGACGACTACGAGGTATGCACGCTCAGCGGTACGTACGTGACAAGCGGATTCGGCCATCTCTCGGCAGATGTGCAGCTGCAGCGTACTCCTCTGCTGCTGCTCAACGGTTTCATGCCCGACAGACTGCTCAACTTCAAGGGGTATGCCGACGGACACGTGAAGGTGGACGGACAACTCAACCGTCTCGACGTGGACGGCGAACTGATGTTCGACTCGGCTTACGTGGCGAGTGAGCCTTACGGCGTGGAGATGCGACTCTGCGACGACCCGGTGACGATAACAGACAGCAAGATGCAGTTCGAGAACTTCCAGCTCTTCGCACGCAACGGCAATCCGCTCACGCTCTACGGCAATGTAGACTTCGCCGATATGTCGAACATGACGATGTATATGCGTATGCGTGCAACCAACTATCTGCTTATCGACTCGAAGCAGAAGGCTCGTTCTGAGGCGTTCGGCAAGGCTTACGTCAACTTCCTCGGACTTGCCGACGGACCGCTCGACGCTTTGCGCTTCCGCGGTCGTCTCGACGTGCTCGGTTCGTCGGACATCACGTACATTCTGCGCGACTCGCCGCTCTCTACCGACAACCAGCTCGACGGACTCGTGAAGTTCGTGAACTTCAAGGACCCGGGAGCTACGCAGGTGGTGCGTCCGCCGCTTACGGGTCTTACGATGGACCTCACGGTGAACATCGACGAGGGCGCTCATGTACTCTGCGCGCTGAATGCAGACAAGTCGAACTACGTGGATATAGTAGGAGGCGGTCAGCTGCGAATGAAATATACCGAAGCCGACGGACTTGGTCTTTATGGCAGATACACGATAGGGCAGGGCGAGATGAAATACTCGCTGCCGGTTATACCGCTCAAGACGTTCACCATCAAGGACGGAAGCTACGTGGAGTTCTTCGGCGACGCCATGAATCCGCGCCTGAACATCACGGCGACGGAGGAGAACAAGACTACCGTCACGAACGATGCGGGCGTAGGACGCAGCGTGACGTTCGAGTGCGGCGTGGTGCTTACGAAGACGCTCAACGACATGGGTCTGCAGTTCACCATCGACGCGCCTGACGACCAGGAGATACACAACGAGCTGATGACACAGTCGCTTGAGAACCGCGGCAAGCTCGCCGTTACGATGCTCACCACGGGCATGTATCTCTCAGACACCAGCGCCGGCGCATTCAACATGAACAGTGCGCTCAGTTCTTTCCTCAGTTCGCAGATTACAGCCATATCGGGCAACGCGCTGCGCACGCTCGACCTCTCGTTCGGCATGGACAACACGCAGTTGGGCTCGGGCGCCGTACATACCGACTACTCGTTCAAGTTCTCGAAGCGCTTCCTCAACAACCGACTGCGCATCGTGATAGGCGGTAAGGTGTCGAGCGGTGCCGAGATTGAGAATCAGAACGACACGTTCTTCGATAATATCGCGATGGAGTATCGCCTCTCGCCCAACTCGAACAAGTATCTGAAGTTCTTCTACGACCGCGCTACGTACGATTGGCTCGAAGGCTACGTCGGACAGTTCGGCGGCGGTTTCGTATGGCGCCGCAAGCTGCAGAGTCTGAAAGACATCTTCCGCTTCAAGCGCAAGACAGACGATATATACACGATGCCGATGAACGGTGCGCTGGTTCAGAAGAAGAACTACACTATCGTGAATAATAACGATTCGACGGCAGCGCAGAAGAAGGACTCGACGGCGGTTAAGAAAACGAACACGGCGCTTTCGGGCGATAAAAAGTAAAGGTTTATGAAGAATACGCTATATATAATAATATGTGTAATGGTGCTTGTCGGCTGTTCGTCGACAAGTTCTGTGCCCGAGGACGACAAGTTGTTCACGGGCTTGCGCAAGACCGGGTATGAGAACTACGAGCCTTGCGACCATTTCTACTCTACGCAGGAGGAAGTGGAGGCGGCGCTCGCCACAACGCCCAACGGCGCCCTCTTCGGCAGTCCGTACTACCGCATACCGTCATACCGTCTGTGGATATACAACGCCTTCGAACATTCGCGCGGCGGCATAGGCAAGTGGATGCGCACAACGTTCGGCAAGGCGCCGGTGCTGCTCAGCTCGGTCAATCCGCAGCTGCATGCGCAGGTGGTGCGCGAGTTGCTGCGTGCGCGCGGCTACTTCGGCGGCTATGTCAACTACGATGTGCTGACATCCGACAGTTCGCGCACGGCGAAGGTGAAGTATAACGTCAACTTCGGCGACTTGTACACAGTAGACACGCTGACATATCACAACTTCCCCGAAGAAGCCAACGAAATTATCGAGAAGAAGGCGTCGGAGTCGCTCGTGAAAGCCGGCGATCCGTTCGACGTCTCGGTGCTTGAGGCAGAGCGAACACGCATTTCGACGCTCCTGCGCAACAACGGCTTCTTCTACTATCAGCCGAGCTACGCCACATATCTCGCCGATACCATCGCCGAGCCGGGCGAGGTGCAGGTGCGTCTGCACTACGCCGACAGTCTGCCTGCCGCGGTAGGTCGCAAGTGGTACGTAGGTCGCATCAATCTGGAGATGCGCAAGCAGTCGGTTTTGGAACAGTTGAAGGATACTATACGCCGCCGCAACTACACCATCGTGTACAACGGCAAGCGCGAACCGATGCGCCGCAGCGTAATCACCCGCGATATGAAGATAAAGCCCCGCAAGCTATACAGCTATCAGGACTATCAGCAGACCATCAACACGCTCACGGCGAAGGGACTCTTCTCGCGTGTCGACCTTGCGTTCGCTCCGCGCGACACTTCGGCGACGTGCGACACGCTCGACCTCACGCTTAACTGCGTGTTCGACAAGCCATACGACGTCTATCTTGAGGGCAACCTGGTAGGAAAGACGACGGGGCGTGTGGGTCCGGGACTGAACCTCGGCTTAGTGAAGCGCAACGCCTTCCGAGGCGGCGAGAAGCTCACCGTGAATCTGAAAGGCTCGTACGAATGGCAGACAGGACATCAGGCAGACGGCAGCAGCTCCAAGTTCAACTCGTACGAATACGGCGCCGATGTGTCGGTAGAGATGCCGCGCCTGCTGTTTGTGAACAATATCATGCGCCGCTTGCGCCGAATGCGTCGCCAGAAGGGCAAGACGATACGCCAGCGCTATGCCACGCCGACCACGCTCATCAAGGGATCGTTCGACGTGCTCAACCGCTCGGGCTTCTTCCAGCGCCACATCGTGTCGGGTGAGCTGACATACAAGACGCAGCCGAGAGCCATCGTGCAGCACCAGTTCTCGCCGCTCATACTGCAGTACGAGTACATGAAGCACATGACGCCCGCCTTCACCGAACTCGTCAACAAGAGTCCGTACCTGCTTGTGGCGATGAGCGACCAGTTCGTGCCAAAGATGCGCTACACGTTCACATACCAGTCGCCGGCGCGCCTTCACAATCCTATCTTCTGGCAGGTGTCGGTGAGCGAGGCTGCCAATCTGCTTTCGCTCGGATATATGGCGTTCGGCGAGAAGTGGACCGACAAGGAGAAGACGATGTTCAAGAACCCGTACGCACAGTTCTTGAAAGTGGAGACCGACTACAGCAAGACATGGCAGGTGACGGAGCACAGCACGCTCGTCGGACACGTGAACATGGGTGTTGTATGGGCATACGGCAATTCGATAAGCGCTCCGTACAGCGAGCAGTTCTATGTGGGCGGCGCCAATAGCATACGTGCGTTCAACGTGCGCAGTATCGGTCCGGGTCGCTATCATGCCCAGACATCTTACCTCTCGTATCTCGACCAGACCGGCGACCTGAAGTTGCAGATGAATCTCGAGTTTCGTCCGCGTATGTTCGGCAACCTCTACGGCGCATTGTTCCTCGACGCAGGCAACGTGTGGACGCTGCGCAGCGACAGCGACCGTCCGGGTGCGGTGTTCAAACCGAAGAACATGTTTAAGGAGATGGCGGTCGGCACGGGCATCGGCATACGCTACGACCTCGACTTCTTCGTGCTTCGCCTCGATTGGGGTGTAGGTCTGCACCTGCCGTACAAGAACGGTTTCTACAACTTCGATAAATTTAAGGATAGTCAGAGCTTACACTTCGCAATCGGTTATCCGTTCTAAAAGCAATAAAGGGCAGACTCTTTTGAGGAGTCTGCCCTTTTTTGATTTTAGAGTTGAGAATTGAGAGTTTAGAGTTGAAAGTTGAGAGTTGAAAGTTATGATATGTACTATAGCTTTAGCTTATTTATAGTTAACAGTGGTAATCATAACTCTCAACTTTCAACTCTCAATTCTCAATTAAAAAAACTCTCAATTCTCAATTCTCAACTCTCAATTGTACTATTCCGCCGAGAAGTCGGCTACCATTTTTCTGTACATGCTATACGCTCTTGAGCGCGAGATATATCCCGTGAGATGTCCTGAGACATTCACCACGGGCATATAGCGTGTGCCCTTAAGGTCGAACTTCCGCATCACTTCCTCCATCGAATCGCTCTCGCCAACCTGCGCTGCAATGGGCAGCATCAGTTGCTGAACGGTGAGTTTGTTATAGAGTTCGGCGCGGAACATGATGTGGCGAATCTTCGTGATGTCGATCTCGCCAAGCAGCGAACCGGCGTTGTCGAGCACCGGTATGAACGACGTGTGACTCTTCGAGATAGCGTTCACCAACTTGCCCAACGGCATGTCGGGCGTAACGGCGGTGAAGTCGCGCTCTATCACGCTGTCTATCTTCATCAGCGTCAGCACAGAGCGGTCGGTGTGGTGAGTAAGGAGCTTGCCCTCGCGAGCAAGACGCATGGCGTAGATGCTGTGCGGCTCGAAGATGCTGATAGTCATCACCGAGGCAATGCTCACAATCATCAGCGGCATGAACATATCGTAGCCGTTCGTAATCTCGGCGATGAGGAAGATGCCCGTAAGAGGCGCATGCATAACGCCTGCCATCACGCCCGCCATGCCGAGCAGCGTATAGTTCTTCTCAGGAATATAGATGCCCACCTGATACATGTTCCAGAGTCGCGAGAAGAGGAATCCGGTAAAGGCACCCACGAAGAGTGACGGCGCAAACGTACCGCCGCAACCGCCACCGCCATTTGTGGCAGCCGTGGCGAATGTCTTGGTCACTATTACCAGCGCTATGAATACGATGAGCCATCTGCCGTCGCCCGAGAACATCGAGTTCTTCAGCACTTCGTTCCAGTCGGCTTCGCTTGTGCCGTTGAGCAGTACGTTGATGGCAGAATAGCCTTCGCCGTAGAGCACGGGGAACACGAAAATGAGCGAACTGAGCATCACTCCGCCCAGCGCGAGCTTAGCCCAGCGATGCTGCTTCAGCTTGCCGAACATGCCCTCGCATACCGACATCGAACGTATGAAGTAGAGACTCACAAGTCCGCATGCGATGCCGAGGATGATGCACGCCGGCACACGCTCCACGCTCCACATGCTGTCGAGGTGGAAGCTGAACAGCGACGAGCTGCCCATGAAGATATACGTGAAGCACGTAGCCGTGACCGCTGCCGTGAGGATAGGCAGCAGCGACGCCATGCTCAGGTCGACCATCAGCACCTCGAGCGTGAACACCAGTCCGGCTATGGGCGCCTTGAAGATGCCGGCGATGGCGGCGGCAGCACCGCAGCCCACCAGCAGAATCAGCTTCTTCTTGTCCATGCCGAACAGTCGTCCGAGGTTCGAACCGATAGCCGAACCAGTGAGCACGATAGGCGCCTCGGCACCCACCGATCCGCCGAAGCCGATGGTGATAGCCGACGCCACAACCGACGTCCAGCAGTTGTGCGCCTTCAGTCGCGACTGCTTCGAGGAGATGGCGTAGAGGATGCGCGTGATACCGTGCGATATGTTGTCCTTCACCACGTAGCGCACGAAGAGCGAGGTTATGAAGATGCCCACAACCGGGAACATCAGGTAGAGCCAGTTGAACGTGTCGGCATGAAACCTCGACGTCAGCATGTGCTGTATGATGTGAATTATCGAGTGGAGCACGTAGGCAGCCACCGACGCGAAGAATCCGATGCAGAGGGCGAGGATGATAGTCGCCTGACGGTCGGAAAAATGCTTCGTGCGCCAAGCGTACAGCCTTTCTTCCAGCGTTGCGTCTTTCTTGTCAATCGCAGTCTGTTCCATTTACTTGCGTATGATGGTTACCTGTCCGTCCTTAGTGAGCTTGATAATGCTGCTCGGAGTGTGCGGCTTGTGTTCCTGGCGACGAGTCCAGCACACATAGTCGACAGCCTCCAGTATCTCCGGCGCAATGTCGCGATAGTTCTGTGCCGTCGGTTCGCCGCTGATATTGGCGCTTGTGCTCACGATAGCCTTCTGGAAGCGGTAGCAAAGCTCTTTTGAGAACGGCTCGTTGGTGACGCGCAGAGCGATGCTGCCGTCCTCGGCGATGAGATTCGGGGCGAGGTTAACGGCGCCGTCGAGCACCACTGTTGTCGGCTTCTCGGCAAGCTCCATAAGGTCCCAAGCCACCGGCGGCACGTCGCGCACGTAGCGCTGCACGCGGTCTACCGAGTCGGTGAGACAGATTAGCGCCTTCGAGTCGTCGCGCTGCTTTATCTTGTACACCTTAGCCACTGCCTCCGCGTTCGTTGCGTCGCAGCCTATTCCCCATACCGTGTCGGTAGGGTAGAGTATCACGCCGCCCTTACGCATCACGTTCACGGCATTCTGAATGTCTTCTTTCTGTGTCATTGTTATTTCCTATTTTGTTTTTTACCTTTTTACTCTTTTACTTTTTTACCTTTTTACTTTTACAAAGTTAATGCTTTTTCTTGTTATGCCGTAAGTTTAAAGACAATTTTCTTGCTCTTTATTACAAGCATGGATGATATTCGCCGAAAAAAACGTAACTTTGTATTTTAAGAGTAAAAAAGTAAAAGAGTAAAAAAGTAAAAAGCTTAAAATAAATAGCAATGGAAAAGAAAGACCTCCGCATAGTGTTCATGGGAACACCCGAGTTTGCCGTTGGATCGCTCCAGCGACTTGTTGAGAACGGCTATAACGTAGTGGCTGTCGTAACGCAGCCCGACAAACCCGTCGGTCGACACGGATCTGTGCTGCGCCCTTCGCCTGTAAAGGAGTACGCTCTGGCGCACAATCTGCCCGTGCTGCAGCCCGTGAAGATGAAAGACGAGCAGTTTCTTGAGGAGCTGCGCAGCTTCAACGCCGACCTGCAGGTGGTTGTTGCGTTCCGCATGCTGCCCGAGGTGGTGTGGGCTATGCCGCGCTTCGGCACGTTCAATGTTCACGCCGCCCTGCTGCCCGACTATCGTGGTGCAGCGCCAATCAACTGGGCTGTAATCAACGGCGAGACCCGCACCGGCGTAACCACATTCTTCCTCGACCACGACATCGACACCGGTCGTATCATCGCGCAGCGTGAGTTCCCCATCCCCGACGACGCCGATGTGGAGTATGTATACGACGGACTTATGCAGCTTGGCGCAACACTCTGCACCGACACCGTCGACCTCGTGCTCTCTACCGACGGCGATGTGCCTTCGCAGCCGCAGCAGGAAAGCGAGGCCCACCACGGCGCTCCTAAGATATTCAAGGAGACCTGCGCCATCGACTTCTCGCTCTCAGCAAAGCGCATCTACGACTTTGTGCGCGGTCTGTCGCCAGTGCCCGGCGCATGGTGTATGCTCACTCCGCGCGACGCTCAGGCCCCTGCCCAAGTGCTTAAGATCTATAAGACAGCAAAGACCGGCGAGTCTGTAGCAGGGGGTGCACTTGTCTCAAGTGCACCAGACTATAAAGCAGCAAAGACCGGCGACCAACCAACCGGCGTAGAGCCTGGAACGCTCAAGGCAGAGAACCGCCGTCTTCTCGTTGCCACCGTCGACGAGTGGCTCGAGCTTGTAGAGCTGCAGCCTGCCGGCAAGAAACGTATGGCAGCCCGCGACTACCTCAACGGATTCCAGCACCCCGAGGACTTCCTGCTGAAGTAATTGCTTATCTTAGGGAAAAGACCATTACCCAACATGGCATAGTCTGTTGATGTCTTCGTCGAACGTGTCGCGGTTCACAGCCCGTGCGCGCATCGCCGACTTGTAGTTGTATATTGTCTGTGTCGAGTAGAAAAGAAGTGTGGCTATCTCCTGACTCTCAGTCACACCCAAACGCATCAGCGCGTAGATGCGCACTTCTGTAGTCAGGGTGTTAGGAGATGGCTGCGCAATCCTTCCTTCTGGAAGCAACAGACTGTTCAGTTCGTCAACAAAACCAGGATACAGCTCCGTGAAGGCGCGGTCGAAACGAGTGTAGAACGTCGTTGCCTCTTCCTCCGCGAGCTTATAGCTGTTTATAGTCTTAAGAAGGTCAGCCGTTTGGTTGGCCTTTATTTTTCTGCTCACCAGTTTGCGGTACTCCATCAGCTTGCGGATGTACACCGCACTAATGTCCATGAACAAACGCATGTAGGTCTCGCGGCGATGGTTGGTCGCTATGAGTCGTTCGTTCAGCTCCTTCAGCTGCCGGTTCTGTGTCTTTACCTCTCGGCGGCTACCTGCCAGCCATTTGTTCTGCTTGTAGCCGAAGATAGCCATTGCCAGCAACATCAGCGACAGAAAACTAACCACCGCAAGCACGCCTCTCACGATGCGCTCCTTATGCGCTAACGCCTCCTGATTGGCTGTGGCAATGATAGGCAGTATGCTCGAAATCTCGAGCATACGCAGGCGGTTGTTGTAGAATCGGGCATCCTCCATGGAGCAATAGATGTAACGTGCCGCATGGTCGGCATACTTCTGGTCCTTCTCATACAGATATGTAGAGAACTCCTGCAGCGCAAGATTTTCCTTCAAAGGGCATACCATGTCAGAGATAGCCGCTTCAATAATGTACTTTTCATATCGCCCCATGTCACCCAACTCGCGATAGTAGCGTGCTACGCAGTAGGCTGCCGAGGCATGCACACGGCTGTCCACTCGACTGTTCTTAAGAGCCTTTGTGTAGAATTGCAGCACAGCCTTGCTCATGGGATTGATGAGGAAAGCCAGTTCGCCGCTAAGGTAGGCATGCAGAGCCACATCCTTGCTGCTTGTGACTTCCATCGTGAGCTTCAGATTCTCGAACTTCTTTTTATGGTAATAGTCCATGAACTCCGACTTGTTGCTGAACGCCTCCCAATAGTTGTACAGCCACGTGCGTGTATAATAATAGTATTGCTTTAGCTGCTCAGGCACACCTTCCTTCTTAATATCCTCAAGCAGCTCCTCCGACTGACTGTAGAAACCACCCGTAGACAACACCGCCGCACGGTTTATCTTGTTGAGCGTTATATAATAGGTGTTGTTCTCGTTCTCAGACAGAGCGAGTCCACGGTTCACGTACACCATTGCCGAATCGTAATGGTATGTATAGTATTCGCGATAGATACTATTTAGAAGTGCGAGTCGCTGCGGGATGTCTTCCGCCGTTCGCAACTTCAGCTTCAGTTGGTCAATCTTCTTTTCTTTCTGCTTGGAGTATGCGTCGCGCTTGTCGACATAGCTGTCAAGAAGGTCAAGCAGGTCTTGCTCGCCAGAGATACCGGCTGTAGCCAACTTGGTTTGGGCTGTAGCTTGCAGCGGCAAAAAGATGAACAATAGGTATAAAAAGATGCGCATAATAGTGGGTTTTTAGCTTTAATGCTGCAAATTTAGCTAATATTATTAAGATAAAACCATTTACTTTGATAAAAAAGACTAAAGTCTTAAATATTCTGATATATAATAAGTTATAAGTTTCTATACCTTAATTTATGTCTACTTTCATTTTACGCATACATACAATCAGCCGCTATAGTTTGTAACTTTGCAACCGAAAACATAAACACAACGGATATGAACCTAAAACTTAAAACATTCTCATTCGCCCTCTTGGCTTCTGCCTCTACGGGCATGTATGCACAGACGCATACAGAAAACAATTCAACAAACGATTCGGAACCGCAGAAGAAGGAAGAGCGCAACGTGATGCTCAACGCTGCCGACGCCAACAAACCGCGCGAGATTCAGATTGGCTTGCCGAGCGAAGACGTGACGGTATACGAGAACGGACTGCCTGCCGTTTACTCGTCGTCCGTGCACAAGCTCTCTGCCCACTGGCGCAGCGACGCTTCGCTGAAAGGCACCGACCTTATGACTCCGTCGGAGAGTGCCATCAAGACCGGCAACATCGCTTATGCTGTGTCGGCTTTTAGCGAGTTGGGCGAGAAGAAGTTCAGCGGCAAGCTCAATTATAAGGCTAACCACTTCGGTATGCAGAACTTCGACCTTAACCTCTCTGGCGGAATCGGAAACAACTGGCTCTACACCGCCGGCATGTATCAGAACTTCGACCCAGGAAGCTTCAAGCTGCGCTTCACCGACTACGCCGACCGCACGCAGATCTACCATTTGGGTCTTACGCGCATACTGAACGGCGGCAAGGGTCACATTTCTTTATTGTATAAGTATTCGAACAGCAAGAACCCCGGCAACTTCGCCAATGCAGCTCCGTTCATCTACGCTGGCGACGGCAGCATAAAGAAGCTCGCTGGTTTCGATCCGGGTATGGATTCATACGTGCAGCGCAACGGTTCGTTCAGCTATCTGAACACCAAGACCGGCAAGATGGACACTTGGAACATGACCGACGGCAACGATAATCGTGCCAATGAGGTGGCTTTGGTGAGCAAGTATCAGTTTGACAACGGTTGGTTGTGGAAGCTGAACGCCAAGTATATGAACGCTCCGCGCGCCAACTACGTAGATTTCGGCGGCAGCACCATATCAGAAGTTGCTGAGTCTGACGGCTACCAGCTTTCAGACGGTTCGGCATACAGCGGACTCATCGAAGGTCGCCGCACATGGCTGCACATCGGCAAGGTGAGCAACGCCCTCCTTACCACAGAGGTGAGCAAGCAGCTGAACAACCACAAGCTGATGATTGGCTTGAACGAGTGGTACTACCACCTCAACTACTATTCATCTTCGTTCCAGTGGGCAGGCACCGTTGAGGCTTATCCTCGCACGCTGAGTCAGATGTATGTCAATCCGCTCGACCCGACACAGACTGCACACCGCTCTGAGACCTACGGCTACAACGAGCTTAGTCCTGAATACACTAAGGGTTCGGAGAACAAGCTTGCTCTCTATTTCACCGACGAATGGCGCGTCACTCCTAAGTTCAAGCTGTTCTACGGCGGACGTCTTGAGTATTATCGCATGTCGGCTGACCAGATTGCGGCTTCACGCTTCAGAGGCTTCCACCTTGGCAACTTCAATACGTATTCAACAGCCGAGGACGGATCTATCGTAGCCACAGAGCATAGCATCGCCCCAGCCAACGTAACGAAGAACAAGCTCAACTACGCTGCCACTTTGCAGATGACATACAACGTAACAAACCAGTTCGGTCTTACTGCCGACGCTACCATCGCCACACGCTTCCCGCGCATCAGCGAGTATGCCGGCACCGGTCCTACAGAGGAGCAGTACAAGCGCGTCACCATTCCGTTGGTTCGCGGTGGTATCTTCTACAAGAACTCATGGCTCGATCTCTCGTCGATGGTGACATACATCTCTAAGTCGAACAATATCGACCAGCAGAACCTCACTAAGCCTGGCACTTCTGAAGGCAAGACCGTGTTGCTCATCTACAATATCCAGACATTGGGCTGGACAACATCTGCCGAAATCAACCCGTTCAAGAACTTCCACATGCACGCTCTCTTCACCTATCAGAAGCCTGTATACAAGAACTACAACGCGAGCGTTACGTTCAGCGATGGTCAGACTATGAGCGTTAATGCCAACAACAAGATTGTGAAGGAGATTCCGCAGGTGCTCATTGAGCTTGACCCGAGATACGACATCACGAAGAACCTCAGTGCTTGGCTCAGCTTCCGCTACTTTGGCAAGACATACGCCAACCTTCAGGAGGCACTCTACTTCAACGGCCACTGGGAGACATTCGGTGGCGTCAACTGGAATGTGAACAAAAACCTGAGTCTTGGTGTCAGCGTCATTAACATCTTCAACGAGAAGGGCGCCAAGGGCACAATCAGCGGTTCGGAACTTATCACAAAGGATGAGGCTGGCAAGTATGCCGGCAAGTATATGAGCGGCAACTATCTCCGCCCGTTCACCGTAGAGTTCAACGCAAGCATCAAGTTCTAACAAGCCAATGCAAGAATTTCGATATATAAACAACCTGTAAAAACCATACGAAAATGAAGAAAACTATTATGCTAATCGCAGCAATGTGCATGACATCTGCCATCACATTCGCTCAAGAAATCATCCGTGTGTCGACCGAAAAGACCGACCTCGTGATGAAGGTATCGCCTAAAGGACGCCTTTACCAAGTTTATCTTGACAAGCTGCAAA
>OBCQ01000190.1_pt1 | contig 18066 bp, 4 predicted proteins | sample 1517991 | NCBI WGS metagenome assembly OBCQ01 (sample SAMN03418263, study PRJEB22391) | human gut metagenome | biome: human-gut; feature: organic feature; material: feces | host: Homo sapiens | place: Tanzania | collected 2013-01
ATTGCCTCGTCAGCCTTACAACCAGCATGTTTATGCAGAATCTACAGATGGTAGTCTTCGCACAAGTACCATCGAGGTAAAAGCCATCGGCATCACCGCCAAGTTGGATGACACGACCAAGCCAGGCACTTATATCGTCAACGTAACCAACGACACGGAGCTCAGCAATGACAACTTAGATCTTAACATCACCTACGAATGGTATAACGGTATAGATAAACTTACCGAAATTCCTAACAATCAAAACGAATTTACTCCTACAAAAACATCACATAAATATAAATATTATTGCAAGGTAACCGTAAAGAGTGGCGACAATACTCTTTTTGAAAAGAATGTCTTCGCCTCGGTCGTCGTATATGTCCAGCAGGTGTCACCACAGCTGATGGCAAAAAATACGCAGCAGGAACAGACAATATCACAGACGAAGAATGGGGATATTCTCCAGAAAAGCCGATGCGTACCTGGCAGGGTGCCTACAAGAAGCTTTCAGACAAAGCCAGCTGGGATGAAAACATCATCGTGCTGATGGGTACGAGCTCACTCAGCGATACCTACAACGGTTTCAATATCACAAATAATTATCAAGGAGAATATCTGCTGACTGCAGACGACTGGAAGAATGCCCGGAAAAATCATCCAGAACTTTTCCGTAATGTCACCATCACAGGATTACACGACCAAGACTATCTGGGACAGATAGAAATCAACGGTTCTTCAAAAGGTCTGCCTATCTGGGGAGATACCCGCTTTGAACATATCACCTTCAACAACAATGGCGGTGATTCCTATAAGATTATCTACTGCCAGTATCACAATCTGGAAATGGGTGAAGGTATCAAGATGACAAACTTCGGTGTAAACAACCTTGCCTATGGTAGCATCGACGGAGCCGTCACCACCCCATTCCATATTTTCGGCGGTATCAACAACGATGGTCGATTCCAGACATTGAATACACCTTTGAATACACTTGAACTGATGCAAGCCTACAATGACTCTATGCCTCATGGCAAAGAGGGATTCAGCATCACCATCAAGTCGGGATACTATTCCATTATCAGTACTGGCGGTCGCCAAACGGTCAAAGAAGGCCTCAATGGTGTGATGGGAACTCCTAACCAACCTATCAAGTGTACCATCACGATGGATATTGACAGAAACTGGAACGATAAATATAATGAAGAACGAAAATACAAAAAAAGCGAAGAAGATAAAGAAGAACTTAGAGGCAACGACTATGATGCCGGTGCCATCCTTGCGGGAAGTCACGAGGGTGCGATGTTTGCCGATGTAGATATCATCATCAAGAGTGGCAAGGTGGCGCGTGTGGTAAATGGTACCCTGGGTGCTAATACACAATTGTCATTCATATACGATAATACTACATACAATGTGCCTTGCAACACCTATATGGGTAGAGCAAACATAACCATCGACCCGAAAAATTCGGAAAAAAACAACGATACAAACATCAATGGTCGCGTCATCATTACCGAACTTTATGGCGGAAGTATGGGTCGCGGACATACAGCCGAGGCACCTATCAACAATCCATTCTATGGCATCAGCAACATCACCATCAACGGCGGAACCTTCAAGGTTTTGCCGGAATCGAATGCAGGCAACAAGAATATCCTCTGTGGTATCTTCGGTGCAGGAGCAGGCGGTATGAACGGTATCGGATATGGCGACAAAGATGCCACTACCCATACCCCTGATCAAAACATTGCCTATTGGAATACAGATAAAAACGTGATGCTCTATGGCACGTATGACAATGCCAAGGAGAATCTGGTTACCTATCATTGCTACAATGCCAAAAACCAGACCTCCAAGGATATTGACCCAAGAGATACCCAGTCGAACATCACCATCAATGGTGGCGTATTCGGCACATCTGCAACAAATGCCATCGACGGCATCTATGCTGGCGGTAGTGGTTTCATGGGCACGAGCCTGTGGACGTCAGGAACGGCGATACCAAGCAAACATGCAGGCAACCTGTATGGCAAGAAAGGCGAAACGGTAGCTTCGCTTACCATCAATCGCGGTACTTTCTACTGCAAGAATGGTATCTTCGCCGGAGGTCGTGGCACAGACTATTTCTTCTCAGAAAGCAAAAAAGGTGGTGCCAAATACAGCGACTATAAGGAACTGGGTCAGACCTATGGAAACGTAGCGCTCAATATCACAGGCGGAACCTTCTACTGCTCTATCTACGGCGGTGGATTTGGTGTGGCGTATGCTACTGAACAAGGTAAGAATACACAAGATATTCTTTCCGACATGGCTCGCCTCTTCGGAAAAGCTACCGTCAAAATCTCTGGTGGAACCTTCTTTAATCATGTATATGGAGGTGGCGACATGGCACAGGTTGATGAAACCGAGTTGTATATCAGCGACAAAGCCGACATCCGTGGTTCTGTGTTCGCAGGCGGAAACGGAAGAGAGAAGATAACTAAAGCCAACGACCCTAACTGGCATCCGGAATATATAGGTAGAGTCATCGGCAGCACCAGCCTCACCTTCTCCGGAACATCAGAACAGGCTCCATCCATCTATGGCGACATCTATGGCGGCGGTAACCTGGCACAGGTGGGAGAAGATACAAACATCAATATCTATGGTGCCAACTTCGCCGGAGAAATCTTCGGTGGAGGTCAGGGTAATATCACAGAAAAAACTATAAATAATAATGGACAAACATTAGTAACTAAAGAAATTACTTCTGCCGATGTAAATGGAAATACGAATATTTATCTGGCAGACCCGGGCTTACAGACTAGAGAGAAAGACGGAACATCGAAGGATTACTTCTCTATCAATGTAATATGGAACAAGTTATGGGATTTCAACCAACAGAAATTCTATGCTTGGAACAATGATGTAGAAGGAGAGGAAGGAAAAGACTACACCGTAGAGAAAGCAAGATTCTATGACGAAGATAAGGACAAGTTCCTCAACCCTCATAACATCTATGGCGGCGGAAAACTTGCCTGCCACGTAGCAGACCTTGCCACGGTAGTTGTAAAGAAGGGTATGACTCCATATTCTCTTCTGAAAACACCGGAATGGAAGGAATCTTATGAAGACAACAAGCACCCTCATTTCTCTGTGTTCGGCGGCGGATATGGTGAGAACACCAGCGTGGGAAGCACCGATGTTACCATCAACGTGGAGGGAGAATATGACGAATATAACGGAGAAGTGGATGATGACACCGAACAGCTCGCCCGCCCTCATCGCAGCAAGAGTGTGAGCACAAAGAACGACATGAATGTCTTCGATAACTCGAAGGGCGTTCCTAACTTCACCATCCTCAGTGTTTTGGGTGGTGGCTATGCCGGTACTGTAAAGGATAACACCAAAGTTACCGTAGATGGCAATACCTTCCTGCATCGTGTATATGGTGGAGGATTCGGCGACCCTACCTCTACCGAAGATAACAATACAGGAAGTATCGGCGGCAATACGCAGGTATTCGTCAAAGGTGCCAACATCCATGGTGATGTATTCGGCGGCGGTGCCGGCGTGAAGCCTTTAACGACCACAACTGAAACCAATGGCACAACCCAATACACCTACTTCACCAATGTGGCTAAGGTAAACGGAACCACCCAGGTGGAAATCTCGGATGATGCCCAGATTAACGGCAACGTATATGGTGGCGGAGACATCGCCAACATCGGAAACGCTGCAGTAAATCCCGATTATACCAGCAAGCCTGTCAGCGAATCAACCATCTCACAAGAAAATACAACCAATTATAAAGCTGGCGAATTCATCAGCTACAAAGCCGAGAAATACCAAACCTTCGTCAACCTGAAAGGTGGCGATATCTTCGGCGAAGTCTTCGGCGGCGGAAAGGGACTCAAGAAGGCGGATGCCCCAGAATATGCTCAGGTGGGACGAATCTACGGCAATACCATCGTGCATATCGTCAACACCGATATTGCCACTTCCACAGAACTCGACAACCAGGGCAATGCGGTGCCATTCGTATGGAACAACGTATATGGCGGTTGCGCTTACGGCACAGTGGATGGCAACACCCTGGTACACGTAGAGGGCGGCAGACTGGGAAAAAACATCTATGGCGGTGGCTATGGAAGTGTACCGGTAGAACTTACCGGCACAGAAACCGAAGAAGAAAAGGAGAAGAAAACACGCCAAACCGTGCTCGGCAAGAAGGATGCAGAGAAAGATACAGACCGCAAGGGAACCTACGCCAACATTCTGGGTAACACCAAGGTACAGATAGACGGCGGCACCTGGATATGGAACCGCAAGGCTGATACCGACGGCAACATCACCACCTGGATTGATGCACAGGCCGACAGCGAGAAGATTTGCGACAACATAGAAGAATTCAAGGAGATAACTGCTGCCATCCTGAAAGCCAAGACGGTAGATGAGATTACCAATGAAAAGGCAAAGGCTGCCATCAACCGCATCATGCACGATGAGAATACCCAGCAGTTCTTCGAATTCACCAATGGCACCATGGACTCGGGATCCTTCAAGAGCGACCATAATATCTATGGTGGCGGCAACCGTGCCTGCTATGTGGGTACTGCAGCAGCAGGAACCGGCGAAGCCACCGTAATCATCAACCACTCACCGCTTACTGATGTCATCATCAAGGATCAAGACAACAGCATCAAGACGCTCAGTCTCTTTGACGAGACCTCGCTGCCTGGTTTGTGCTGGTATATCAGCAGCAAGAACACGAACCACCCAGAATTCTCGGTGTTCGGAGCCGGATTCGGTGCCAACACCCGGGTGGGCACTACCAAGGTATATGCGCAGCCGGGTGCCAGGGTAGACGACAAAGGTATCAAGCCTGTAGATGGCATCTCCTACCGGTATATAAACCAGAATACCGACTACAAGACATACACCGACTTTGAGAAAAGTATCTATAACGACTTCCTGCTGGTTTCCAAAGACGACAAAATGCGCTATTTCGGTAGCGCCACCGGTTGCAATCCTGGCGAAGAAGGCTTCGACCCGATGACCTACAGACGCTATCACGCCAGTCGCTGGGCATGGATTCTCGGTCTTTCGGGCTTCACCTTCCAGGCCATCCATGGCGGTGGCTACTCGGGATATGTCACTGGCGATACTTATGTAGAAACCGATGCACAGCCAGTATGCGAGAACATCTATGGAGCAGGTCTCGGTGCAATGCCTTACGGCGATATCACGGCAGACAAAAAGAAAGAAGAGTTCGGCAAGGGCTATGACTTTGGCAAGGTGGGTACCTTATCCAGGATATTCATCAAGTCGGGTTTTATCGCACAGAATATATATGGCGGTGGTGCCGGCATCGAGTCTATCTATAACACAGAACACAATACATGGATCGACTTCCCCGATATGGCGCGCGTTCCGAAAACAGAGCTTCACATCTACGGAAGAAACTTCTACTATACGGATAAAGACGGAAATTACTTGGGTATGATTGACCGTACCCTGATTTTGGGTAGCGTATATGGCGGTGGCGATGTTGCCAACGTGGGTTATGAGGATCAAACAACTAAGCCTGATAAATTTACCTTTGAAGAGCACAGGTTACCAACGGTATACACCTCGCTGGTCAACATCCGTGGCGGCTCTATCTTCTCGCAGGTTTTTGCCGGCGGAAAGGGACGCCTCGAGAAGGAATGTTACGATTATAAGAAGCTGGGAGCCATCTACGGCAACACCGGCCTGACCATCGACCGCCCAGTCATCACCTATCCTTATTTCGACGAAGAAAACAAGAAGCCTATCGAGCCTTGGAGTGAAGAAGCCATGAAGCATCCAAATGATGATAACGTTAATAATAACGTCAATGCTAAGATCATCCCTTCCTTCCAGGAGCGCATCTACGGCGGATGCCAGAACGGAAAGGTATTTGGCAATACCTTTATCAGCATCTACGATGGAGAGATAGGACATGGCATCTACGGCGGCGGATGGGGTAACTGCGATACCCTGACCGTGGATGGCGTTCAGAAGATCTACATTACCTCGGCAGATGTAACCGGCAATACCAACATGATTATCATGGGTGGCAATGCCCTGCTTTCTTCCTACTGGAACCCGGATACCCGTTCATGGTATCCAGCCAGCATCATCGATGGTATCACCTACTCTCCGCAATACGACCACAAAGCCCTGAAGTTCAAGGTAAACCACAATATCTATGGTGGTGGAAACGAAGCCTGCGAAGTGGGCAACAATACCTATATCACCATCACCAAAGGATTCCTGCATGCAAATACGGAGGTGAAACCTGGACAGGACAAGAGCTTGAGCTTCTACCAAACCGCAGAGTGGAAGGAGATATATTATAAGGTGGGATCTCCACACTTCAGTATCTTCGGTGGCGGATTTGGTGAAAAGGCCATTGTTAACAAGGATACCAACATCACCATTGATATGACAAAAAGAAAGAGCATTCATCACGGCATCGACATCGAGTCGGGCATGGAATACGCACATTTCTTCAGTGACTATTCTTATATGGACATCGTGGGCGGCGGCTATTCGGGAAAGGTAATAGGCAGCACCAACATCTCAGGATCAGGCGGCGTATTCTGCCGCCGTATGTTTGGTGGCGGTTTCTACAGTTCGGTGAAAAACACCAATGTCACCGTCAAGGCCATCGACTGCCGTGATATCTTCGGCGGCGGCTTCATGGGCGACGTGGAGAATTCAACGAATGTCACCATCGGAGTTGACAACAGTAAAACCACCACATCGGGCAATAATACAACAGGAGAGCCATCAGGCAAATCTCCTTTTGATAATTCCGATATCTATATCCATGGCAACGTATATGGCGGCAACGACGTATCAGGCTATGTAAACATTGTACTCGACTCCAAGGGTTACTTCAAGGAGAACAATACCCCAGACCCTGACAGCAAGGACCCAAACTACAAGAACCCAGGCACCAACATCAAGATTCTGGGCGGTCATATCTATGGCAACGTATATGGAGCCGGAAACGGTAACTACCTGTATGCCAACGACAGAAACGGCAACACCAAGGTTACCGTGAACGAGCATTATCCGCTGAACCCAGACGACCCTAATTCAGAGAAAGCCGACCTGGTTTATACCGTACCGATGCGCGAAACCATGCCATCCATCAAGGCGGCAAGCGATGCGGCTAAGATTGTGAACATCAATTCATGGCGACCACTCACCAACAGAGTGAACATCGATATTACGGGTAATACCGCCAAGGATGGTAAGATAGTGATTGACGGCGATGTATATGGCGGCGGAAACTCTGCCACCGTGCAGAAGGTGTATGATAACGATGATGCCTCACATCTGAAAGAGGGCGACATCAAAATCAACATCGGCAGCTATGTCAACATCCGAAGCGTCTTCATGGGAAGCAATGGCGACGAACTCTTCACCGCCACTCAGAACAACGACTTCATGAACATGTTCCAGAGACTCAACGGCAGCATTGAGGATTATACCCAGGAACTGAACCTTGCCGACACCATCGACTGGTTTAACGACCCATCCAACAAGGCTATCAGTACACTCTATCTGCCTACGGAGAATGAAGACCGTCCTAAGGTATATCCTCACCTGCTCGACCTGTATTTTCACCCAGTGGAGACAGATATCCAGGGCACGCTGACCTGGAACGGAAGCGCAACAGGCGAAGGACTCACCGACTGTACCATCGGCACCTTCTGCTGCGGCGGCAACCGTGGCAACATGAACGTTTATCCAAACAGCAATGGCAACGTGGTGGATTACATCTTCCCTGAAGGTCTTACCATCACCGACAAGATAGTGGGTGGCTGCAACAATGCCAACTACGACTACAAGGGAAAGGCTACCCACAGAGGTGGCTATCTGCTGGGCCTTGCCCACTCCGACTATCCTTTCATCAAGCTTACCATCAAGAACAAGTTTGAGCCAAAGACGGATGAAAAGAACAATGCCTACATGGGAGGCAACGTATATGGCGGCTGCTACAAGAGTGGTACCATCAAGGGCGACGTAACCATCGACCTGCAAAGCGATATGCTGGCTGGCAAGGACAAGACGATGCTGGAGAATTCCAACAACCTGCTGCTGCAAAGCGCCCAATATGCCAGCCTCAACGTTTACGGTGCGGGCTATGGTATGGAGAGCTATGTACATGGCAACACCCATATTCTGATGGGCGAAAAGATCAAATGTGCAGCTCCGACCATGAATGGCACCAAGTTTAATACTTGCGGTGTGGTGGATGACGAGAGCAACCCGGAAGGCTTGGGCGTATCTGCCAACTTCGTATATGGAGGCGGTCAGCAGGGTAACGTCATTGGTCTTACCAACGTTGATATTCTCAACGGTCACGTGTTCCGTGCCGTTACGGGTGGTTCCTATTCAGGATATGTATATGGTTCTACCCAGGTAAAGGTGGGCTATCCTAAATACTATAGGGTGAACAAGGCTCAGCACAAGGGCGGCAGATACGTGTTGAAGCGTACCGACCAGAAGAACCTGGGCCTGACAGACAGCAACGATGGCAAGACAGGAACGCCAACCATCAAGCAGCACATCTATCTGCTGAGCGATGAGTTGCTTACCCAGGGAACCTACGAAGACATCGTGGCTATCAAAAATGGTGACGAGAAAGAAATCCAGATTACAGATGAAAACAGAAACAATTATTTCATAGAAGAGACAGAAACACCTCAGGTAGATTCTGCCTACGTGCATATCAACATCGATGAAGCGGTATATGGCGGAGGATATTCCCTCGCCCAGGGTTCATCGGTGATGGCCAACAACACCACCGTGCTGAAATACACCAAGGAATATAATGTAGATGAGGCATTTACGGATAGCCAGGCGCATCTTGATGAACTCAACGGTTTCCCTGGCAGAACCACCGCGGGCTTCGGCGGCAACACCGTTATCCTAGTGGGCGACAGCAAGTACAACGAGCACATCACCATCTCGCATCAGGAAATGCAGACAATCGACCTGCCAGAGGGCACCGACCTCTTTGGTTATTACTACAAGCATTATGATAACGCTACAACAACAGAGTATACCTATCGCTTTATCTCGCTGCAGGATAAATACTTCTATCATGCAGGCAATACTCCTAATCTGGAAGGTATCAGAGAAAACATCTTCTATGAATACGACAGCGAGGGTGGTATCTTTGGCGACGGTCACCTTTCATACGCCGAGGGCTTCCGCAGCGCCGATGTCACCGGCTATGGCTTTGCTGCCCACACCATCGACAACCCGAAGATTATCAACACCTTCCAGCGTATGGATATTCTCCGACTGGAAGACAACTGCTTCACCCTGCTCGGTGCACGCGACTATACCGTGAACGAAATCAACAAGATGCCATACTCCATCGCCCGTGTGGGTGAAATCAAGATGGTGTCGAAAGAGATTGTCTATGAGAATGGCTGTCTGCAAGCCAAGCCTGCCGACACGGAAACCGATTCTTCCTCTTTCAAATACAAACCAAAGGCACGCAACTACATGGGACTCTCCAACAACATCCATTATGTGGGTGCCGTAACCTCGAATGTTGACTTCAACAGCAAGAATAAGGAGGATAAATGGAGAAACCGATATGGACAGCTGGCAGCCAACCTAGCGGCAGATAACATCGACAAGAAGTTTGATGGCAAATCATACCAGGAGGTAAAACAGATATACATCGACGAATATAATAAAGAGAAGGATTTGGAGAACGCCCTGGACGATCCTTACGGCAGATTCCAGAAGCGCAACGACGGTACGGCAAAGAACATGATTGGCATTGCATCGGGCTATGCCATGAAGATTCAAATCTGCCAGGTAACCTACGATAAGGCAAAAAACAAGGTGACAGAAAAGGAGCACTACGGACCTATCTATGGCGTGGTGGAGATGAATCTCATCAATGTGCGCGAGGACGAAGGCGGCGGATACGTATATGCCGACAACAACCACCGGAGAGAAACAGGAGACGAAGCACACACCAAGGAAGACTTCCTGGAAACTACGGGCAACTTCGTGTTCCCATACAAGGAAGGAAAATTCATTGTAGACGACTGCTTCCCTACGGGATACTACAGTCTTACCAGTGCCGACATGAAGCCTGAGAACGTGAAGATTCACTATTGGTATGTAACGGGTTTCCATTACTACTACAATGCCCACATCACGGGCTACACCTTCAAGTCGTCGCCAAACAATCCGATTACCTTCGACAGCGACAACAAGGATGGTCTTACCGTTCTTTCGGGCTTGAAAAGCAACCAGTCTGTGCGCATCCACAGTTGGAAGATGAGAAGCGGACACCCTGACACATTCTCCAGCGACCTGGAATACCGCAACTATCTGAAGGAAGGAGCCGACGGTTACGACGCAGCAGCAGCCGGCGGTTACCAGCTCTATGTGGGTGGTTCATCGGATACCGAGTTCAAGGGTGCCACATCCAAAGCTGATACCGACAAGCAGAAAAAGGGCTTCTCCGCCTTGCTGTCGATGAGAGCAGATGCCACCAACGAGACTGAAATCTTCAACAACACCCTGCCTTCAGGGCTGACAGAAGATGCCAAGATTGCCTTCCGACTGGTTGACAAGGTAGACAACACCAACACGGATTACTTCAAGCAACATCTTGCCGAAAAGAGTCTAGCTACCCTGATACTCAAGGCTCCTGCCTACGAGGAATACACAAGCGAGAGCGTCAATAAGCCTATCTACACCCATACCGAGAAATTCTACAAGAAGAATGGGGAGAATTATGAACTCGTAACCACCGGACAATTGGATGATAACAACACTTATTACCAGCCACAGACCGATGAGTTTGTGAAAGTAGAGAAGATTTATGAATATGACAGCACCAACAAGCAGTATGTAGCCAAGAAGCCTTCCGACATCAGCATCAGTTCAACGGGCAAAACGTATTATGTGCATCGTGAATATACCTACACCATCTACCTCACCATCGAGTATGTGCAGGGACCTACCGTAAGCGGCAACATCGTCATCGAAAACTGTGCCCTGCCGGGAGAGAAGATCCGCCTCAGGAAGAACCTGAAGATAGAGGCTGACGAATCGTTTGCCGCCAACGGATACTATTGGCACATCGGAAAACTGAAGAGAGATGCAGAGGGCAACCTTACCACGGAGTTTGAAGAAAACCCCGACTGGCAGAAGAATATTTCTACAGATACAAAAAATACCTATCTGCAGGGATCAGTCATCGGAAATGACAGAAACGACCTCTTTGCAGGAAGCTACTACGACAAGACGGAAGACTATCTGGACATTCCGGCTTACTACTTCATGAATGGCTACGGCGTGCAGCTGGCTATCTCCATGACCGGTTTCGACAAGGAGCTGTTCTCCGTTCCGATGCAGTCATCTGATACCCTGGTGGTTCACAACTACCAGGAGATGGACCCGCAAGACAGCAAGGTGAACCTGCATATCCCAGAGGCAATAGCCCGTGCCCAGGCAGAGCCAAAGTACTTTGCGGAGCCTCGCATCTACATCAAGAACCAGCGCGACCTCACGGCATTCAAGAAATTCCTGCAGGTAGAATCGAATGATGGTGGCAAAAATGCCCAGTTCATCCTGCAGAACGACCTGACCATCGCAGACAACATCGACGGAACAGGAGCCGTGTTCAAGGGAACCTTCCACGGCAACGGTCATGTGCTGAAAGAATTCAGCAAGAACCGATCCATCTTCCAGGAAAACCAGGGACAGATCTACAACCTCGGTCTGGAAAACGGCAACATCGCTGCCGACGGCAGTACGAACGGGGGTGCCTACCACTGCTGCTTCGAGTATAATCCATCCGAAAGCTCTACACCTATTATATATAGAATGAATGGAGATGCCTATATGGGTTATACAGACGATGACTTCAAATATGGCAGGGTGGCATACGACCTCAACGAGTACTATCTGCGTGCCCGCTACAGCAACGACATGAAGAAAGCTGACGACAAGGCGGCATTGAAGTACATCTACGATTACTATGCCAACGGCGACTACCAGTATGCCCACCGTTCGGATGCCGATACCGGCAACAACACCGGTATCACCTACCTGCGCACGGGTAGCGGCAATGTCAACACCCCTAACTACGGTTCGAACCTGACACGCCACAACCAGGCACATACCATCGACAAGGTGCGTGCGCAGAACTATGTGGAAGCCACGGAAACGGCGGCAGAATCACGAACAGGCAATTACCTGCCACTGTTTAACGAACATCAGATGAACGACTTCCTCTTCTGGGGACAGTCGCTGCAGGCTGACCCTGCCACCAATCCTGCCGCGATTACTTCCCGACAGACAGATTACATGACCAACCGGGTATATCGCACAATAGGATATTACGGCAACACCCAGCCAGATGCCTTCCATTACAATGCCTACAACAGCACGAAGAGCAAATGGAACACCTACGTACATCAGTCTGCAACAACGGCGATAGACTTTACTTGTCAGAAAGACCAGGATTGGGCGATAGGCTATGCGGCCAATGGCACCGGAAAGAACAGCATCTATTATCCACCGGTTGCCGACAATGCCCAGGTGTTCAACGACCTCATCATCAAGGACGGCGTCACCCAGAACCTCCTGGTTTACACAGCAGCCAACGGAACTGACGAGACAGCCACCACAGAGGCTTACGACATAGCAGCCAAGGCGCTCCATTACGATGAGGACAAGCAGGAATCGCTGATCAAGGGACATCACCTCATCGCCACCAGCGCAGCCAGCACCACCGGATCCGCCTTCGCCACAGAATACCTGCACCTGGTGGAGCGCACACCAGAAGGCGTAAACAGCGAGGGCATCGCCTGCGCCAACAACAACCTCTGCGTGCCTATCCCATTCACGGTGACCCACCATGCCTGGTATGTGCGCAAACCGATGTATTACGCAGAAGACAATAAGGGAGCATGGGAAGGCATCTGCCTGCCATTCACCGCACAGAAGGTAAAAGCTGCCATCAACGGCGAGATTACCCACTTCTACGGCACACCATCGCAAGATGAACTGGATAAGCCAGCAACGAACAAGCACACGCTGCACCATGAGTACTGGCTGCGAGGATTAACAGGGGTGAGCACCGGAGGGAACACTGGGGTAAACACCAAGGAAACCACCGCCACCTTCCAGCGCCCAGGTAGTATTACAGAAGGACTCTTCCAGGCAGACAATGCCGAAAGCTGGGATTACAGTTTCAAGAACGACTTCTTTGTGAAGACCTATGGAACCAAGGACTACAACTATGGGGCTAATCCTTATTATAACAATGAGGAACCACATATATATAAAGATTATCTCGGCTTAACAGCCAACATACCTTACGTGGTCCGTTTCCCAGGTGAGCGTTATTATGAATTTGACCTCTCAAGCAAATTCTACAACAGATACACCAGCAACCTGGGATCCGACAATCCGGCTCAAACCATCACTTTCCATGCCTACGGCACGGAAAGCAAGATAGAAACTGCCCAGAAAGCCCTTGTGATTCCTATCACCTTGGCCATGACACACCAGGGCATAGACGGCTACTCACACCAGGGAACCTTCATGGCACAAAAGGTGGCAAACGGCACCATCTACGGTATGAACGCCAAGGGTACGGCATTCGAAGATGCTTCATCCCTTGCCACCGTGATGCCATTCCGCACCTATATCACGCCAGTGGCAGGCACAACCCAGGCACGATTATCTGCTGCCCCATCGGTGATTCGCATCGCAGAAACCACGGGCATCGAAAAGATAGAACCGGATGTGAAGATCGGCGATGATGATGCCCCATCGGGCAATTATCTCACCGTGCAGCCTATTGGAGGCAGAAGAATCCGCATAGAGAGTACCTATGCCACCCAGCTCCAGGTGTTCACTACCACGGGACAGCTCTGTCGCATCCTCGATGTTCAGCCGGGCACAGCTACCTACAGTGGATTCTATCCTAATATCTACATCTTTGGAAACAAGAAGGTAATCGTGAGATAATCGGGAGAAAATTGATATAATTACAATCTTGATAGGCGTACACAGTGTTTTTGGTAGTTAAATTAATTTAAAAAACGGCGTTTTTAACGTAAACGTTTTCACCATTTAAAGAATATTTATTATTTTTGTACCGTCATTCAGTACAAAGTGCAAAACTTGTCAATAAATAAATTAAACTAACATTTCAAATTAACTGGGTTCTGACTAGAATAAGTTAAATCTTTGAATATGAATATGAAAGAGTGGACATCAAAAAATAAAGATGTACATCATCCAATGAAAGAAGAAAATACTTCAAGCACTGGACTTACCTCCCGTGCCCTCCCCGAAACTCAAAGCCTCAGCAAGGCGGAGAAGGAACAAGTAGGGGTGTCCACCCATTGCACCCTTTCGGGAACTGACTCCCATCAAGTGGATCTTCAAAAAGGCAACCACCACTGGTATGCACTCCGTACTACCTATGGAAGAGAAAAAAAGGCATACGACTATCTGGTAGCCAAAGGCGTTACCGCCTACTACCCTACCATAGTGGTAGAAAAAGAAGTGAGAGGAATCAGGAAAGTGGTTACGGAATCGCGATTGCCCAACCTCTTCTTTGCCTACGGAACGGAAGAGGAAATACAGGAGTATGTATACGACAACGTCAACCTGCCCTTCTTGAGATTCTACTACAGGCACTACCACGAGGGAAGCAAAATCCTCAAGACACCGATGATTGTTCCCGACCGGGAGATAGAAAGTCTCAAAATCATCTGCGATTCGGAAGCCGAAGATATCATCATCGTTCCCAAGGACGTGAAGAAATTCAAGGAGGGACAGAAGGTGAGAGTCATCGATGGCAAATTCAAAGGGGTGGAAGGAAGAGTGGCAAGATACCAGGGACAGCAGAGAGTGGCGGTCATCGTGGAAGATGTACTCACCATGGCTACGGCATATCTGCCTACTGCCTTCCTGGAATATATTGAATAATTAAACAAAATCGGAAACATTTAATTAAAGTAACAAGCGGTGCGAAACCTACTTATCATAAGTACGATAACATTGGGATCTGTCATGAATGTAACTGCTCAGGTGAAGACCACCGACAGTATGTTCATACAAAAGTCGCACCCCATCAATTTCGTGGTGGACAGGATTGATATCAGCGATAAGGACAGGGAATGGATTACCAACAACCTGATTCCGGAACTCAAAGCCCTTGGCAACAGGGGCATCATCCTGGGACGTGCCACGGCTTCGCCGGAAGGTCCTACACCCAACAATATACGACTAGCGAACAACCGAAGAAGGTCGATGGACCAGCTGCTCGGCAGCTACGGCATCAACATCAAGCGCATCCGATATGATGTGGTTCCTGAGGATTACCCGTTGCTCCACACCCTGATGCAGATGAGACACGATGCACAACTGCCAGTGGTTGACTCGCTGATGAAAAGATACGAAGGCAACAATGCGCAGCTCAAGGCGGCACTGAAAAGGCAGGACGGAGGAAAACTCTGGAAATACATCCTCAAAAGATACTTCCCCGAACTGAGATCCGTAAGAATCATGGCAATCGACGAACGACTCGTAAACGCCAACCCGCTGCCAGAAGCAAAGATCATCCATGCAGAATTGCCGTTTCCGCAACCCAACATCCATGCGGATGTGCCGTTCTATGAACCGGAAACCATCACCGAGAATCGCAGGGAACTGCTGAGCATCAAGACCAATCTGCTCTACGACTTTGCCTATATGCCGGGATACAACCGCTTCTGCCCCATCCCGAATGTCGCCATCGAGTATTATCCGCTGCACGGACATTTCACCTACGGTGCCAGCTTCGAGGGTCCCTGGTGGCAGAACTACGACCAGCATAAGTACTTCCAGCTGCGCAACTACCAGTTGCATACCCGATATTACCTGCGGAGCGGCGAAACGGGTTTCAGAGGCTTCTTCGTAAGTGCTTACGCGCACGCGTTCCTATATAATATATGCTTCAGCGAAAAACGAGGATGGGAAGGCGAAGGATGGGGAACCGGAGTGGGCCTGGGATGGACGATACCGCTGGGAAAATCGAAACACTGGCGACTGGACATCGCACTGCAGGCTGGATTCCTGCATACCCTTTACGACCCCTACCAGTGGCGATGCCCCATCGATGCCGACAAGGATAAGCTGCAGTATTACTACAAATGGTATGGTGATGCCAAGGATTTCAGGAAACGACAGCACCGATATACCTGGTTAGGACCTACCCGACTGGAGATCAGCCTCAGCTATGACATCCTCTATCGCAGGAACCACAAGAAGGGCTTCAGCTTCCGCAGCAAAGAGCAGACAAGGAGGACGAATCATGAGTAAGAATACAAGGCGCATCTTTCAGCTACACACGGCTTTCTGCCTCGCTTTCCTGGCATTCATCCTTGCCGGATGCGAACGTGAACCGATGCTTCATCTCCACAAGGGGGGGGGGAACCGACGTTACCATGGATATGCCGCAAATCAACCTCCAGCTCAATGTTTACTGGGATTATCTCCTGAAATACGACGTGGAATACGACTGGAAATCGGAATGGTTCTACGGATGGGACGAAACTGACGTCTCGCTCTTCGGCATCCTGGGATATACAGAGCCTACGGCTTTCGACGTGAGAAGATATTACACCAGCAATGTGCAATACGGACCACACAATGCTCCCTACAAGCACCACATCAATGACAAGTATATCACAGCCAACTATGACTATGGCTTCTGGGATATCCTGGCATGGAACGACATCCAGACACCCGACGGTGTGCAAAGCGTGCGAATAGACGAGGAAAACAGTTACGACTCGGTGGTGGCAAGAACGGGCGAGACCATGCATGCCGTGAAATATAACGCTCCTAAATTCACCAGGGCATTCTACCAGCCGGAAGAATTGTTCAGCGGATATGAACAGGGCATTGAAATCAATGAAAAGCTGGATGGCTTTACCTTCGACGAGGAAAGAAACTGCTGGTTCCGACTGCTCAAGATGAATCTTCAGCCGGTCACCTACATCTACCTGCCGCAGATTGTTCTGCTCCACAACAACAGAAACGGTCGCATCGTGACGGCGATAGATGGCAATACCAACCTCAGCGGCATGGCTCGTTCGGTGAATCTCAACACGGGGCACACGGGAAATGACGCCATCACCGTGAATGGAAACCTGAGAATGAAATTCGACCAGACTTACAAAAACGGTGAGAAGGTGGATATCATCGGTGGCAAGCTGCTCACCTTTGGCATGCCGAATCTGAATCCGGGCAAGCTGAGCACCCGATCGTATGTGGAGTCGTTAAAGCAAGTTAGGGATGCAGATTTAAACAACCGTCATTATCTGGATGTAACGATGCAGTTTTACAACGGAAAGGATTCCACCCTGGTCTTCGACGTTACCGACCAGGTTCGTCGCCTGTTTCGTGGGGGAGTCATCACGGTAGAGTTAGATATGGACCATGTTCCCGTTCCTGTTCGTCCTGGCGGTTCCGGCTTCGATGCCGTGGTCAAGGACTTCGAGGAAAAGCAATGGGAATTCGATATGTAAATGATATAATATAAATATTTTGAAACCATAAAAAAGAAAGAAAGTAACATTTAAACATTTAAAAAAGAAAAGCTAAAGTAAGGTGATAAACCTTTCAATTACGAGAATTTACAAACAAAATTACAATTTACAAACATGTATATGAAGAAATATTATATTTTCAGTGCAGCCATCCTGGCTCTTGCCACCAGCTGCCAGAGTGATGATTTCCTCGGTAATACACCAGGAAATGTAGAGACCAGCGGTAACGAGACTGCGATTAACTTCGCTGGTGAGACGGGTAAGATTACTCGTGCAGATGCAGATAAGAAAGGAGCAGATGCAGCTGGTCTTCTTGATAACAACTTTGTGGTTGTAGGATTCAAGAATAGTGCCCCAAATACTCAAACATTAGTATTCGACCACTATAATGTGAACTACAAGGCTAGTACTGCAGGTTCCACAGCATCAAATACTAAAGATTGGGAGTATGTAGGACAAGAACAAAATGTAA
>OBCQ01000191.1_pt1 | contig 18047 bp, 9 predicted proteins | sample 1517991 | NCBI WGS metagenome assembly OBCQ01 (sample SAMN03418263, study PRJEB22391) | human gut metagenome | biome: human-gut; feature: organic feature; material: feces | host: Homo sapiens | place: Tanzania | collected 2013-01
ATGAGAAAAATTAATTGTAACATCAGACAAACACGATTCCGAATCTAATTGCTACCTTTGCAGCCGTGTTCTTTAAATAAGAATTAGCAACACCTAGAAACAAACTTAATTTAAGATGATACAACATGATTGAACAAGTGTTTACATTTAAACGGACAGCAGCTCTATGCCTCGTGGGAGCCTTCTGCAGCTTGAACGCACAAGCCCAGAAGATTACCGTGAAGGGTAGTATTGTTGACGGCACAGGAGAGCCTCTGATTGGTGCTACTGTGAAAGTGAAGGGAAATGCATCCTTGGGTGCCGTTTCTGATATGGATGGTAATTTCCAGATTTCTGTCCCTTCAGAAAATTCATCCCTTGTCATTACCTACATCGGTATGGATTCCCAAACTATTAAAGTAGGTAATAAAAGACAGTTTAAGATTACCTTGACCGATGACAATGCATTGGGCGAGGTCGTTGTAGTTGGTTATGGTCAGCAGAAGAAAGCTTCTGTAGTCGGCTCTATTGCCCAGACAGATGCGAAAACCTTGAATCGTCATGCCGGAGTTTCATCTTTGGGTCAGGCGTTGACGGGTAATCTTCCTGGTGTCGTTACCTTCTCTTCTACAGGTATGCCAGGTGAGGAAGATCCTAAGATCGTAATCCGTACCCAGACATCTATCAACGGTTCCAACGACCCTCTCGTTCTCGTGGATGGTGTGGAGCGTGCCATGAACACCGTAGACCTTTCTTCAGTAGAGAGCATCTCCGTATTGAAGGATGCTTCTGCCACTGCCGTTTATGGTGTGAAGGGTGGTAACGGTGTCATCCTCATTACTACCAAGCGTGGTAAGGAAGGTAAGGCTGCCGTACACGTGAAGGCGAATGCTACCATGAAGGTGGTTTCCAAGTTGCCTGAGAAGTATGATTCTTACGATACTTTCCGACTCCTGAACAGAGTGGTGGAGCGCGAGCTGAACATCAGCGACGAAAAAGCATGGGGTTCCTACAAGCCTATGGCCATTATCGACAAGTATCGTCATCCTGCCAATGCTGAAGAATGGGACCGCTATCCTAACGTTGACTGGCAGAAGGAGTTGTTCAACAACACAGCCATGTCTTACAATGCCAGCGTGGATGTTTCGGGAGGTACCAAACTCGTGAAATATTTCGCAGCGATAGACTTCGCTCACGAAGGTGACCTGTTCAAGGACTTCACCAGCGGTCGTGGCTATCAGGCTGGTTTCGGCTATAACCGTATTAACATGCGTGCCAACCTGGACTTCAATCTGACCAAGACTACTCTGTTCTCTACCAACCTTTTCGGTAGTAACGGTGTCCGCCATTTCCCTTGGGACAAGGCGAGCGATTCCAGTGCTTATTGGGCTTCTGTCTATCATGCAGCTCCAGATGCCATGCGTCCTATTTATTCTGACGGTACTTATGGATATTATGCTCCACGTAAGGCCGACTGTCCTAACTCTGTGATGAGTCTTGCCCGAAGCGGTGTGGAGAATCGTACCAATACACAGATTACCACCGATTTTATCCTTACCCAGAAACTCGATTTCCTGACCAAGGGTCTGAAGTTTGTAGCCAAGGTTTCTCTTGACAATACGATGGTAGAGGAGAAGCGTGGTATCAGCGACCAGTATATGGACCCACAGCTGAAGTGGATTAACCCTGATACAGGCGAGACTTCCTATGACCAGAGCAAGGATTACCATGAGTCTGTGGCTTGGACCATCAATGGCGGTAAGGTAAATACGGATGCTACTTATCGCCGTCTCTATTATCTGGCTCAGCTCGACTGGAACCGCAAGTTCGGTAATCATGAAGCGGGTGCTATGGCAGTATTCAACCGCAACGAATATGCCAGCGGTTCTTCTTTCAGACATTACCGTGAAGACTGGGTGTTCCGTGCCACATACAACTATGCGATGCGCTACATGCTCGAGTTGAACGGATGCTACAACGGTTCTGAGAAGTTTGGACCTGACTATCGCTTCAAGTTCTTCCCATCAGCTTCTCTCGGTTGGACTATCACCGAGGAGCCATTCATGAAGAACATCAAGAAATATGTAGATATGTTTAAGGTGCGTGCATCATGGGGTCGCATCGGTGATGATTCAACCGGAGGTTCTTATCTCTATACCGACCAGTATTCTTATGGTGGTAAGACCTATCTGGGCGGTGATGCCACTTATGATTCACCTTATACTATATATCGCCTTACCCGTATCGGAAACCCTAACGTGCGTTGGGAGACTTCCGAGAAGCGCAACCTGGGTTTCGACTTCGGATTCCTGGGCGGACTGCTTACCGGTTCGCTGGATGTATTTAGCGACAAGCGTACCGACGTACTCTTAACCGACCGTTCCATCCCTTCTTACTATGGTATGAACTACACGGTTGCCAATGCGGGTTCGGTGAATGCCAAGGGTTACGAGTTGAGCCTGAAGGTGAACAAGGCATGGAACAAGAATCTGCGTACATGGGCAAACTTCAATATGACCCATGCTACCAACGAGATTAAGTTTGCCGATGATCCAAAGCTTCAGGCAAGTTATCTGAACAAGGCGGGTTATGCCATCGGCCAGAACCATAGTTACATTGATCATGGTTTTATCCGCAACTGGGATGATCTCTATGCCGTACCTACCTGGGGTAGCCATGATTCAGAGAAATATACGGGTGATGCCATTATTTCAGACTTCAATGGTGACGGTCAGATTACAAAAGATGACAAGGCTCCTTATCAGTACACCTCTATTCCTGAGAATACCTTCAGTACTACATTGGGAGCAGAGTGGAAGGGCTTGAGTGTAACGGTACAGTTCTATGGTGTAACGAATGTTACCCGCGAGGTGAACTTCCCAACCTTTGAGCGTGAAACCCACATTGCCTTCAAGGAGGGTTCTTACTTCACGCCATCCAATCCGGGAGGCGAGTTGTCTTTGCCACGCTGGACCACAGTGGCAGACGAGGGAAATGCCGGTACCCGCTACTTCTATGACGGTGCTTTCCTGCGCTTGAAGAATGCCGAGATAGCTTATACCTTCAGGGGTGCTTGGGTGAAGCGAATGCATTTGAATTCACTCCGTGTATATCTGAATGGTGACAACCTGCTGCTCTGGACCAATATGCCTGATGACCGTGAGAATAACTTCAGCGGCAACTCGGCAAATGGTGCTTATCCAACCGTACGCAGATTTAACTTAGGTTTCGACCTGACATTTTAAATGAATCGTAAATATGAAAAAGTTTAATAAAATATATACATTGCTGTTTGCGGCAGCCCTGTCTCTCTCTTCAGTATCATGTACTGATTACCTTGACAAGGCACCGGGCAGTGATATTGCCCCAACGGAGCCATATAAGAATTATACCAACTTTCAGGGTTTCTTGGAGCAGTGCTACAACGACATCCCTGGTCTTGCATCTACATCCTGGTATCATGGCTGCTGGAATTATGGCGAGGATGAATATTGGCAGCCATCAGAGACCCGTATGCTCACTAATGCCATCGACCAGGGAAACTATTGGGCATGGGACGAGGTGCAGTATTCTCCATTCCATTCTGGTATCGACCTGAACAACCTTAATGATGTGAACCGCGATTCCAAGGGTCGCCTCTGGGGTATGTGCTGGCAGGGAATCTATGCCACCAACCTGGGCTTGGAAAATCTGGGCAACCTGGTAGATGCTACCCAGGAAGAGAAGAACCTGATTGCAGGTCAGCTCTATTTCTTCCGTGCATTCTTCCACTTCCAGATTATGCAGTATTGGGGCGGTATTCCATACATCGACTTCCTGATTCCATCTGTTGCCGTGTTCAACTATCCACGCCTCACCTATCAGGCATGTGCAGACAAGGCAGCCGAAGACTTCAAGAAGGCAGTTGAGCTGCTGCCTGTAGATTGGGATAAAACAACCGTGGGTAAGCAGAACGTGGGCAAGAACAAGTTCCGTCCTAACAAGATAGCAGCTCTCTGCTTCTTGGGCAAGAACTACTTGTGGGCAGGTTCGCCGCTGATGAATGAAGTAAGCAAGGAGAATCCTGACTTCAAGAATGTTAACGGATATAATAAGGAGTATTGCCAGAAGGCTGCTGAGGCATTCGGCGAGGCTTTGAAGATTAACAGGGAAACAGGACTTTACCAGCTGTCTTCTTATGAAAATTACATGAACATCTTCTATACCTATGATCAGGGTGAAAAGATTCCTGGTGAGAAGGAGGCTATCTTCTATGAGAATTCAAGTAATACCAACTGGATTTGGAATCAGGTGACAGACTACCGTCCTACTACCCTTATTCAGGGTGGTATCAAGGTTTATCCTACTGCCAACTATGTGGATTACTTCGGTATGGCAAACGGTAAGCCTATCAAGGACATCACGAAGAAGGATCCAGATAGTGGCTATGATCCGGAATATCCGTTCAAGAACCGTGACCCTCGCTTCTACGATCTCTTCATCTACGATGGTGTGAAGTGTGTGAAGAGTGCAGGACAGGATGCAGATGTGCAGTATGCCTCTCTTTATACGGGAGGAAAGTACCGTACGGCAACACCAGCCAAGGACTGCTTTACGGGATATTGCCTGAAGAAGTTCTGTGATCCATACCGTAACCAGTTTGATGATGGTGGTGAGCGTAGCAAGTATATGCGCGTGCTCCTGAGCATGATTCGCCTGGCAGATGTCTATCTGATGTATGCCGAGTCGGTGGCCGAGGGTTATGGCTACAAGGAATCAAGCCAGGCATTCAAGCTGAGTGCCGTGGATGCCGTGAACATCGTCCGCAACCGTGCGCATGTGGATAACATTGCCGATGAGTATCTTACCAATCTGGATGGCTTCATGAGCGAGCTTCGCCGTGAGCGTGCCGTAGAGTTGGCATTCGAGGGACACCGTTTCACCGACCTTCGCCGCTGGCTCCTGATAGACAAGGCTCCTTACACCCAGAAGATGGCTGTTTACTTCGACCGTGCAGCCGACCAGAAGGATGTTGACCGCTACGACGATCCAAAGAAAAATCATGTGCTCAACCTGAAGGAGGAGCCATTGATTACCCGTAAGTTTACTTCAAAGCATTACTGGTTCCCATTCCTGAGAAAGGATGTCAAGATGTATCCTGAGTTCTCTCAGAACCCTGGTTGGGAATAATTAAACAATTCGAGAATTTATTATGAAACATAATATATTTAATAAGAGAATGTCATTGGCGCTAGCTTCCATGCTAGTCGCCAGTGGTGTGGCAAGCGCCCAGGAAATGGCCGACACTACCAAGGTAAAAGTGGCTTTCGGTCAGGTTTCCAAGGCTGACCTCATGGGCGGTGTCAGCGAGGTGAATGTCGAAGAGCTGCTGAAAAAGGACTACAGCGCCAATGCTCTCAATGATCTTCAGTCGCTCATCGGTGGTTATAACGGAAATGTTTGGGGACAGGGTGCACTTGTTCTCGTAGATGGAGCTCCCCGTGAGGCCAGCACCGTCAATGCCACAGAAGTGGAGAAGGTTACCGTGCTCAAGGGTGCTTCTGCCGTAGTACTTTATGGTGCAAAGGCTGCTAAGGGCGTAATCCTCATCACTACCAAGCGTGGTAAGGTGCAGCCATTGAGCATTGCCGCCACCGTCAATACGGGCATCTATACACCTAAGGCTTATCCTGAATATCTGGGTGCGGCTGAGTATATGACGCTCTATAACGAGGCGATGACCAACGATGACCCTACACAGCCGCTGAAATACTCACAGAAGCAGATTTACAATACGGCTGCCGGTACCAATCCTTACCGCTATCCTGATATGGATTTCTACAGCAGTGACTACCTGCGCAAGTTCAACAACCGTACGGATGCTACGATGGAGGTGAAGGGCGGTAGCCAATTTGCCAGATACTATGCCAACCTGGGCATGACCTACAACAATAGCCTGGTGAAGTTTGGCGAGCACAAGAAGGACAAGGATAATTCCTTCCGCGTGCGTTCTAACATTGATGCCACCATCACCGACTGGCTGGGTGCTTACGTGAATGTAGGTATCAACATCACGGACAACTATCGTGGACGTCCTGAGGACTACTGGTCAACAGCTACCAGCATGCGTCCTAACTGGTATTCCGGCCTGTTGCCAATCTCCATGATGGATGCCAACAATTCTGCCTTGCAGCAGATGATAGCAGGCTCAAAATTCCACGTGCTCGATGGCCAGTATCTGCTGGGTGGTAACAACGATAACCAGTCTACTTTCTTTGGTGATGCGCTTGCTGCCGGCTACGTGAAGAATCACTCCCGCACCTTCACATTCGATGTGGGTGTAAAGGCCGACTTGGACCAATGGGTCAAGGGATTGAGCTTCGAGACAGCTTTCAGCATCGACTACTGGAACAACTACTCTGAGGCTTACAAGCTCGACTATGCCGTTTATGAGCCTACCTGGGCAAATGTGAACGGACAGGACATGATTATCGACCTGAAGAAATATGGTAAGGAAACAAGCAGTACGACCGAGTATATCGGTGCATCGAAATATTACCAGAACACCACCTTCCGTGCTCAGTTTGACTATAAGAATACCTTTGGCGGAGTGCACAACGTAAATGCCACTTTGGCTGGCTGGGGTTACTCCAAGTCGAATTCCGTGGACGAGAACCATGAGAGTTCATCTGGCGTAAAGGGTTCTTCTTACCACCGTACCACTAATGCCAACCTTGCCCTTCGAGCAGCCTACAATTATGCTCAGAAGTACTATGCAGAGTTTGGTGGCGCCCTGGTTCATTCATCCAAGCTGGCAGAGGGTCATCGCAACGCTCTTTCTCCATCAGGAACACTGGGTTGGAGAATCGGTCAGGAGAAATGGTTTAAGGATGCGCTTCCTTGCTTCGACGATTTGAAGCTGAACGCTTCTTACTCTGTTCTCAACCAGGATATCGACATCTCTGGTTATTATCTCTACCAGGGATACTATGATGTGAAGGGTGGTTACTACACCTGGAACGAAGGTGGTAGCAACGGAACTTACTCCACACTCTCTAAGCGTGGTAGCAACTACGGTCTTGATTTCGTGAAGCGTAAGGAATGGAGAGCAGGTCTGGAGGGTTCACTCCTCAACGGAACCGTAAGCTTCGACATGAACTATTTCCATCAGCTTACTTCGGGCTTGCTTACTGCGGGAACTGCAACCATCTATCCTTCATGGATGACTGGTGACGGTTCTTTCATCACCTCCCTGAACTACAATGAGGATATGCGACAGGGCTTCGACTTCGCCGTAAACTTCAAGAAGAACATCGGCAAGGTGAAGGCACAGCTCGGACTCACAGGTATGGTTTTCGACTCAAAGGCTAACAAGCGTGAGGAGAAAAACGAATATAGCTATATGAACGCACAGGGCCAGGCTCTCGACGTGATTCGTGGATATGTTTGCGAAGGCTTCTTCACACAGGAAGACGTAGATCACATGAAGGCAAACCTCGACAAGGACGACCCTAACTTCGTGCCAAACCATACCTTCGGTGAAATCAAGGCTGGTGACCTGAAGTACAAGGATATCAACGGTGACGGCAAGATTGACAACAACGACCAGCAGGTGATGGGTAAGTATGGATGGAGTGCAACTCCTTTCTTCTATGGTGTAAACATCACTTTGAACTGGAAGCAGTTTACCCTCTTCATCGCCGGTACAGGTCAGATGGGTGCCAAGGCCTTCAAGAGCAACGACTGGATTTACAACCAGAAGAAATATACCTCTGTGGTTCGTGGACGCTGGACACCTGAGACAGCCGCTACCGCTACCTATCCACGTTTGACAGCCAAGGACAATACCAACAACTTCCGCAACTCAAACTTCTGGATTTACAGCACAGACGGCTTCAACCTCAACAAGGTGCAGCTGACCTACGATATGCCAAACGAGTGGTTTGAGAACAAGGTAGTGAAGGGTATGAGTGTTTACGTATTGGGCGAGAGCCTTCTCACCATCAGCAAGCATCGCAAGTATATGGAGACCAGCTATGGTTCACCACAGTGCCGTTTCTACAACCTGGGCTTGAAGATGATGTTCTAAAGGCTGATGAAATCATATCTTAGATATTGAAAAATTAGACAATAAAGAATTATGAAATTAAGAAATATATTCATGATATTGGCTTCTGCGGCATTGTTGACAGCATGTGATGATGTCTTTACTCCTGCTGCAGAAAACATGAAGGACATCAACGAGATGGAGAATGATCCTATCATGGCCAAGGGCTTCGTGCTCACCGCTTACCGTAACTTGCCAAACTACGAGGTGGGTACAGGAACGGATGTAGCGACGGATGATGCCGTGACGAATGAGAAGGGAGCCAACTGGTCTAAGTATGCCACAGGCTCATGGACCGTTCAGAGTTGGGACCCTACGGGCCGCTGGAACAACGACTTGTCTTCCATGCAGTATTTGTATATCTTCCTGAACTCAAACATTTCGAACATCGGGTTCCTGAAGAATGCCAATGAGAACAAGCTGATGCAGCGACGCCTTACAGGTGAGGCCTACGGACTTCTGGCTACCCATGCCTATTATCTGCTTCGTGCCCATGCCGGATTTGACAATGAAGGAAAGTTGCTCGGCACACAGCTCTTTGACGGATATGTAGGAACGGATGCTGATTTCAACCAGCCTCGCAAGACATTCCAGGAGCATGTGGATTTCATTCTGGAGAATATCGAGAAGGCTGACAAGCTGCTGCCTATGGATTATGAGCCAGTGACAAGCGACGACAAGGTGCCAGCCAAGTATGATGATATCCTGAATGTGCCTGAGGTGACATCTGTCAAGGATGGCAAGATGGGTATATATAATAAGGTGATGGGCGAGAATGCACGCCAGCTGATCAACGGACTGATTCTGCGTGCCATCAAGGCTCGTACCCTGCTGCTCGCTGCAAGTCCTGCCTTCCAGGATCCTGCCCAGAACAAGGTAACCTGGGCACAGGCTGCCGATGCAGCTGCCGAGGTGGTTGACTATGTAGGCGGTCCATCAGGCTTGCCTTCTACAGGTCTTACCTACTACGACAACGATGCAGAGATGAATGCCTTGCAGAATGGTTCTAATCCTCCTGAAATCATCTGGCGCAGTACCAAGAAGGCTGATGAGATTGATGACGAGAAGAACAATTTCCCTCCATCACTCTACGGAAGCGGCAGAACCAATCCTACACAGAATCTGGTAGATGCCTTCCCTGATGCCAAGGGTTATCCTATCACCGATGCACGCAGTGAATATGATGAGAGTAATCCATACGCCAACCGTGACCCTCGTCTGGCTAAATACATTATCTATAATGGAGCAACAGCGGGAGTTGATAACAAGGTAATCAAGACTGGTAGTTCTTCGGGCGATGACGGTATCGGTCGCCGTGATGCTTCTACCCGCACCGGTTACTATATGAAGAAGATGTTGCGCATGACTGCCAACTGCAATCCTAGCAACACATCTAAGGTAACCAAGTATAGCTGCAAGGCACGTTTTACTGAGTTCTTCCTCGACTATGCTGAGGCTGCCAATGAGGCTTGGGGACCTAAGAACCCTGGTACACATGCTTACTCAGCATACGATGTGATCAAGGCAATCCGCCACCGTGCAGGTTTGACAGACGACACTTATCTCGACGAGTGTGCCGGCGACCAGGCTAAGATGCGTGAGCTGATTCGCAACGAGCGCCGCCTGGAGCTTTGCTTCGAGGGATTCCGCTTCTGGGATTTGCGTCGCTGGAACCAGTTGGACAAGCTTACATCTGTACAGGGCATCGATTGGAACAACGATACGTTTACCATCTTGCCAAATGTAGAAGAGCGCCATTTCGATAGCTATATGAACTATGGTTATGTTCCATATTCAGAAGCATTGAAGTACTCTAATCTCCATCAGAACAAGGGATGGAAATAAACCAGTTAAAAATGATAATGAAAATGAAAAGTTTTAAGTTATTGAATACAATAGGCATTGCTGCCATGACTTTGTTGATGGCCGCTTCCTGCGAGAGCGGTAACAAGGAATTTGGATATGACGGAGAAACTACTGTCTATTTTTCCAATGCTGGTTATGTGCGCACCGTGGAGCTGGGTGAAGATCAGGAAGCTGACCTTACCGACGATAACAACCACATCATCAACATCAAGGCCAATTGTGCCGGTGGTTATGGCAACAACAATGACGTTACCGTGGACTATATATCTGATGCCAGTCTTTGTGATGGCTATAAAATCAATGGCGCTGCCATCCAGGTGATGCCATCCGAGTACTATCATATTGAGAACCCTAACCAGTTTGTCATTGCCAAGGGACAGCAGCTGGGAGGCGTAAGAGTAAAGCTTACCGATGCGTTCTTCAACGATGACAAGAGTTATGAGCAGGGCTATGTGATTCCGGTGAAGCTGACAAGTGCCAAGGGTGTTGACAAGGTGCTGGAGTCGAAGAATACTACATTCTGCCTTGTGAAGTACGTTAATCCTTGGACTGCCACTTATCTTCGCCAGGGTAAGGATGTGATCAACGGTAAGGAATCTCACCGTGCTTATCCATATTTTGAGAAGGCTGAGGTAATCAAGGTGGTGACTAAAGGCTTGTACAAGGCACAGATGACTGTGGATGTGAAGGACGCAAGTGGTATAGACCATCAGGTGAACGTGCTGATGACCTTCAACGGTGATGACTGCACCATCTCTTCCGGCAGTGAGGGAGTTCAGGTTTCGGGTAGTGGTAAGTTTGTCAAGAACGACCAGCTTTTGGGCGAGTATAAGCGCAACACGCTCTATTTGAATTACAACATCAAGAGCGATGCCTTGGGTACGGTTGAAACCACAGATACCATGGTGGTCCGCAATCGTGGCATTCTTTACCAGACTTTCACTCCTGAAAAGTAAGAACATTTTTAATTTGATATCAGAATTATGAAAAAAATACATAATATCCTCTTGGCCAGTGCAGCAGCTTCCATGCTGCTCACTGGTTGTGTGGAGGACTTCGATACAAGCTACCCTGCCGGCGAAAAGCCTGAGAGCGTAGCCATGGACGACCTTACCAGAGGTTATGACGTTCTGAAGAACTATACAGGCATGAAGTTGGGAGCAAACTTGACCATTGCAGATTTGAAAGCTGCCAATACTAGCTTTAGTACCGTTTTGGCCAACTTCAATGAAGTGAATGTCGCAGATGGCTTCTCCCATGCTGCTGTGGTTGCTGATGATGGTACGGTCAGTGCCGATGGTCCAAAAGATGCAGTTGATGCTGCTATTGCCGCAGGACTCGTTCCTACAGCTTCCCTTTTTGCACCTAATGCCTGGAACCTGAATGTGATGAAAGAGGCTACCAAGGATACTTGGGTAGATGGTGAGAATATTGATCTCCATCAGATGTATGATTTCGAAAGCAGTGCCATCGGTGATGTCTTCGGAACAGACACGGATTCCAAAGTGGCAAAGGATCCAACAGGAAAGAACGGAAAGTCGCTATGCAACAAGAAGGCAGCCAAGTTCATCGAGTTTCCTGTGAATCTGCCTGAGGGTGCTTCCCTGTCAACAATCAAGACCATCTCCTTTGATTATTATTCTTCAAATGTCAAGAAGGATGTGGTTATCAGAGTAAAGGTGGGTGACAAAGCCCTGCAGTTGAGAAACTTCGGTATTCCTACCAAGGCAAAGACTTGGGAAACATTCGTGGTAGATTTGTCAAAGGTTGACCTTACAGAAAAATTTAATGAAGATGATCTGAAATCTTCCGACATTTCTCTGGTAATTGGTCAGGGAGCTGTACCTCAGCAGGTTTACGTTGACAATATTGATATTTACGCTCCATATCAGAAGCCTGGTCATTTCGACCCTCGTCCAGCAGAAGAGAAGGCTGCTGATGTAAAGAAGGCTATGTTTGCCTATGTTGATTCCGTTATGCAGAACTATGGAGACAAGGTGCAGACATGGAATGTGGCTTCCAACCTGATAGAAGATCTCTTCTATTCCTTGAAGTCTTCTGAGAACATGGTAGCTACTGATGAGTTCTATCCTAATGACTATCTGGGTGAAAACTGGGTGGCTGATGTATGCAAGGAAATCCATTCAAAGAAGGCTGATGCCAAACTGTTCTACAGTGAAGAAAATCTGCTGACGGATGCCGAGAAGACCGAGGCTGCCATTAACTATATCAAGCAGTGGAATGAGGCAGATGCAGATGCTAAGATTGAAGGCATCGATGCGAAGCTCGACGTGCCATACAACAGCAGTTCTTTGGCAGAAACTATGGCGAATATCGACAATCTTCTTGCTACGCTGAAAACTTCAGGCTTGCAGGTACGTCTTTCAGATATGAATGTATATCTGGCTGATGCCGGCGGAACTATTGCCGATCAGAGCAAGGCTACATTCGAGGATTACAAGGGAATGGCTGAACTCTATGCCTATATCCTGAACAAGGCGCAGGATGTGTTGGGCGACAAGCTCTATGGTGTATCTTTCTCAACTATTAATCAGGGCGCTACGGGTGTAGGACTGTGGAGTAATTTCAATCGCCTTCCTACTTACGTGGGTGTGGTTAATGGACTTCAGAAAACTGAAATAAAATGGTAAGAAGATTATTCATATTTATTTTTGGAATGATAACATTCGCAGTGGCGCAGGCTCATGACGGGCCTGCCCTGCGAAGAGTTATCTCGCCATCCCAGCCGTTGTGGATTATCCACATCGACACCTGGAATTCTCCGAATCCGCAGGCCATCATCAATATGGTGCCTGAAGACATCAAACCTTACGTGGTGTTCAACCTCTCGCTCTCTGCTACGGAGAGCATCTGTGCGGATGGTAAGAAGGTGGTGGATTCATGGATGAAGGTATGTGCAGAGAACCGCGTCTGGACCATGATCCAGCCTGCCAGTGGCGGATGCAGTGCTTTTGATGACGACGACCTGGAACTCTATGAGAGCTACTACAAGAACTATCCTAACTTTCTGGGATGGAACTATGCCGAGCAGTTCTGGGGATTTGACGAGGATCGTAAGCGTGAGAACGGAACCATTCATACGCCATCTTTCCTGAAGCGACTGGAGCTCTTCACTCATCTCATGAAGTTTGCCCATCAGTATGGTGGCTACCTTTGCGTGAGCTTTACGCAGGCATGCTATTCTGCCAATATGATGCCTGTGGCATACATGAAGCGTAATGCCGAGATGAACCGACTGCTTTCTACCGACAAGGAACATTTCATCTGCTGCGAGAAGTACACCATGAAGAATGGTTTCTATGATATCGAGAGCAACTGTCTGGGTGCTTATCTGGGTGGATATGCCGGCCAGTATGGTATTCGTTTCGATATCTGCGGCTGGATGGAAGAACAGGATAAACTGGATGAGAATGGCAATGCCATCAAGGACCCTTCGGATGATACAAAAACACTGAAGGAGTATTACAATGATTTCCCTAAGGCTTGTGGTGCCATTCCTATCTTGGAGCATGTGGCATTGACAGGTGAGACGGTGATTGATGGTCCTGAGTTGGTGACAACTGATGACCTGCGTGAGATTGCGACCTCCAAGACTGCTGATGGCTATATCCGTCGCAACTGGGCTTGGTTCCCTCACTTTAAGAATATCAACATCGATATGTTCCGCAAGATTCTGGATGGTACTATCCGTATTCCTTCCCGTGAGGAGGTCATAGCACGTACTAAGATTTGCGTAAAGAATGACATCAAGCCTAAGGATATCACTTCCAGCCAGAACGAGATGGAACCATACGTTTCTCCTAGTGGATTGTATGATGGATTGTATCGCAGCGAGCAGGATGACAATGGTACACAGTGGCCTAACTCTACCTTGAACAACAGATGGTGGTTGAAGGTTTCAGGACGTTATCCTACCATCCCTGTGGTGTATGATCTCATCGACGAAGAAGCCAAGAAACTGCAGGTAGCTATCAAGAGCAGCGAGTATGCTAATAATGCTACTTGGAGTAATGTGACCAGCAAGAAGGCTTATATGAATAAGCTCTTCAAACAGGAATATGCGGGTGATATCTATGCTTCGCGTCTGGAGAATACTTGGGTTTGCTACAACCCTTATCAGTATAATGAGGAGCATGTTCCGTTGGCTGCCACAAAGAATGGTATGAAATTTATCCGTAAGTACTGGGTAAACAATGGACGCAGTGCCAAGGGTACATTGAAACCTGCCTACAATACCTGTAGCCAGATTAAGATGAACCTCGCTCCATATTCCTTGGTTCACATGCGTGAGTATTCTGACAAGTTGAGTCTCTACATGCAGAACTATCGTATCAAGGATGGACTTCGCTATGGTGTGGGTGATGGCAGATTGCAGGATGACAAGAATCTCCCTGAGTATGCACAGCAGACTGATACCATCATCGTGGTGGGAGCCAGTGCTCAGCCTACTATCTCTTGGAAGGATAATTCAGAGCATTCTGCAAGCTCTGTTACAAGCGAGTGGAAAAATGGTCAGTTCACGGTTTATGTGAAGCATAATGGTCCATTGGAGTTGACCATCGATAACTGTAAGGGCACCAAGACTACAGGAAAGTTGAAGGATTCTGATGTGACTGCTGCTGTCATCGAGACTCCTGCTGTTCCTGAAGCTTACGAAGGCGAGATGCAGTATGAGTTTGAAAACTTCGATTACAAGAATGTGGGTGGTTGCTATGGCAACGCTTGGAACAACGGTTTCCGTGGATACTATGGTCAGGGCTGCTTGAACCTGGGTACTCAGAAGGGTGCTTCCGTTCGTGGCTACATTCCTGTTACCAAACCAGGAAATTACAAGGTTGCCATCCGTTATCAGGCTTCTGTAGGTGATGCCGTTGTCGAGGTAATCTGCGGCAATCAGACCAAGAAGGTTACACTGCCAAAGAATGCTTCTTCCAACAAGGAATGGTCGGAAGTGGAATTTGACATGGACATCGCTGATGTCAAGGGAAATATGACGGTTAACTATGTGAGCGGAAAGAGAGCTGTGCTCGATTGCGTTCGCCTGAACTACAAGGGTGCCTTGACGGGTATCGCCGGTGTAACCACAGATGCCGACATGATAGACCATGTGGAGTATTACGACTTGCAGGGCATGCGCTTATCAGCAGCCAAGCAGGGTATCAGTATTAAGAAAGTTTATCTTCGTAGCGGTAAGACCTATACGGAGAAAATTTATAAATAACAATTTATTAATAACAATTTTAATTTTTTACAATTATGAACACAACAATTAAGAGTTTGGCAATGGTTGCCATTGCATTGTTCGCTGGTTTCGGTTCAGCTTCAGCACAGGAAGAGAGTGTTGATGAGGGTGTTGAATTGACTAAGGACATGTGGCACGTATGGGATGGTCTCACAAAAGATGCAATGCCAACTGATGCTCATCCTTGGATAGACTGGAAAGTGGGTGCAGAGGAGCCAGTTAGTGGAGTTATTTGTGGTGATGGCAATGTTACGGAAACACAGTATGCCGACTTGTCTGACTATCATTACATGGTAGCTTATGGTGAAGGTGTCAATCCTCGTTTCATGTTCAACCGTACCGTTAAGGGAGGTCAGCAGGATAATGGTGGTATGATTTGCATAGATAACAAAGCATTTGGTGAAGAAACTGGTGCTATTGTTATTGATTTGAAGAAGGACTTGGTTCGTACAGTTCCTGAACAGGAGCCTACAATTGATGATTTTGCTCACTTGGTTACTATCAAGTCTGGATGGGGCGGTCCTTGCCTTATTTCTACTATCATGCTTTACAATACCCTTCCAGAGGAACTCGGAGGTGAAACTACTGGTATCCAGAATGTCAATGTAGCAAATGATGCAGTGGTTGCAACATTCAACGCTGCTGGTGCTAAGGTAGCAGCCAATGCCAAGGGCCTTGTTATCAAGAAGCTCCAGAGTGGTAAGGTAGTAAAGGTAATGAATAATAAGTAATGGCAGAGATTCTACTCCTTTTGTATAACTAGGGAGTAGTCCCTAGTTCTTATGTTCGGCAAGGTATTTGTTGAATCCAGCAGATACTTTGCCGATTTTATTTTAAATTGCGTCATAATAACTGATAATCGTATAACCATAAATATATAACTGAAAGATGAAAAGAACAACTTTCTTGCTTTGCTTGCTTTGTGCCTTCTGCTTGCAGATACTGGCTGCTTCGGAGCATAGCTATAAGCAGCAACCACAGAAACAGACCATCAAGGTGGGGACTTCCACCCGAGAGATGCTGGTGTATGTGCCTGCCGATTTGCCTGAGAAGGCTCCAATGGTCATCTCGATGCATGGTTTTAATCAAAACCCTGACTATCAGATGGGACAGACTCATTGGAACGAGGTGGCGGACACAGCTAAGATCTTGGTGGTTTATCCTCAGGGAAACAATAATTCCTGGGACATCTCAGGCTCTGGCGATGTCAAGTTTATCGAAACCATCATGAAGACGATGCAGAAGAAATATAAGGTAGACAAGAATCGCATCTATATCTCTGGCTTCTCTATGGGTGGTATGATGACTTATCACTGTATGACCAAATTGGGCACTGTTGTTGCTGCCTTTGGTCCTGTGAGTGGTATTCCTGTGGATTATCGTGCCCCTGTGGCTCCACGCCACGTGCCTATCATGCACATCCATGGCACGGGAGATGATGTCGTGAAATGGGGCGGCGATCCTAATCATGCTGCTGGTGGCTATGGTAGAATTGACGATTATGTCAAGAAGTGGGCTGCTTACGAAGGTTGTGATGTGGATAATCCGGAGGTGATTCGCCCTTATCCTGCATCCATGAGTTATGCTGCAGCCACTCGTACTCGCTATATGAATAAGGTGGATGGAACGGAGGTTACGCTCATTGCCATTGATGGTAAGGGACATTGGCACTCCGACGATCCTAATGCTGTATATTCTACTCGCGAACTTTGGAACTTCTTCCAAAGATATAAGCTCAATCTTCCTGATAGTGAAGAGGCTGGCGAGTCGAAGGGTGATGTGTTGTTTTCTGATAACTGGGAGGATGAGGTCATCAATGTAGGAGAAGGTGTGCCTGCGGGATGGAAGCGTGTAAATAGTATGAATGATGGTAGTCGTAGTGATGAGAAGGCGAACGGTGCTGCCAATACAGGTGGCGCCCGTATCAAGGATTTCGTTGCTGGTGGTGATTTCAATACCGGTTTCTATCTGAGTGCCCGCGACTTCGACCAGTGCAAACTCTCTTATGGCTTGTATGATGGACATCGCTTGCATTTGGTCCCAGGCAAATACCAGCTTTCTTTTAATTCTTCTTATTGGAATGATGGTTCTGAGAATGGGGCTGTGACTTTTGATGCTGGCATCGCCGGCATAAGCGACAATAAGTCAGTCCTGCTGGAGCAAAACCTGGATTCGGAAGGCAACTTGAAGGAAAATTCCAACCAGGTGGTGAAAGGATCTCTGGCTCACTTCTTGAACTTCACTATAGAGAAAGAAGGTGACTATGAACTTTATTTCACCATGTCCTCTGGTTGGGCTGCCGTTATTCTTGGCAATGTGAAGATTAGAAAGGCGGATACCAGTACGGGTATCACTGATTATACAACCGATGCCTTCGGAAAGGCGAATATCATAACCTACAATTTGTCGGGTCAGCGCATCAGCGCTCAGACTAAGGGCTTGGTTATAGAGCAGATTCAGTTTGCCAATGGTAAGAAGGTTTCCAGAAAGGTAATCAAAAAATAGTAAACTGGATAATAGTTGGTGCATAACAGTTGGTCACCGCATGCAAACGCGAGGTCATCTTTTTGAGTATATTGTATCAATAACTTAATCTCTTGTAACTTTTGAGTAAAAACACTGGTAAAGAATGCAAATTTTTGGTCTTTTATTCTTTTTTCTGATAGAATATATATATCTTTGCATCATTCATTAATCATGTAAACAGCAATTTTATATTTTTCAATCACTAGCCAATGAAGCGTTTTTTACTCTTTTCAATTATTTGCTTCGTCCAGATGCTGACATGCTTTTCTCATGCTGTCACAGGACGACTTTTTACATCCAACGACCTGTCGAGTAGCCTGATTCGAT
>OBCQ01000193.1_pt1 | contig 18012 bp, 12 predicted proteins | sample 1517991 | NCBI WGS metagenome assembly OBCQ01 (sample SAMN03418263, study PRJEB22391) | human gut metagenome | biome: human-gut; feature: organic feature; material: feces | host: Homo sapiens | place: Tanzania | collected 2013-01
GTCATACGATAGATGTATTCCGTCTTGTCGATATAGAGGTTGTCCAACTTGCGGACTTCCTCAAATGTCTGAATTCCTATAGGATATAATTTTCTTGCCATAATCAAATGCTATCTAATGAATTGCAAATATACATTAAATCCCTGAAACCGCCAAGTATTTCTACGATTTTAACAAAAAATAAATCCCGACCCAGAGATTTCGTTAGGAATCTTTAAGTTTTTCACCAAAGGCTGCTGCAATGTGGGTTAAGAAAAATGAGGGTGTGTCATAAGTCCATGACACACCCTCATATCACTCCAGGCGGAAGATTACTGAGCTGAAATCGCCTGATTGCGAATCTCGATGTAATAGCTGCCTGACATATCACTGAACTCAAACTTCAGAATGCTGAACTGGGTGGCTGCATCGGATACACCCGTAACCACAAACTTTGCCTTTACAGGAATGCCCTTCACCAGACGGATATTGGAATACTGACCCCATGTGCCGTTGGCTACAGGCGACATGTCACCGTTCAGACGGCATGCCTCACCCTCGTTGTCATAGATGGTAACCGTGCCGGAAGTATCAAACTCCAAATCCTTGCCGCCCGTGTTCTTCAGCATCGCCGTGATAATCACATTGTCGCCCAAGCGCTTGCACTCCTTCAGGGCGAATGCCAACTGAGGCATGGTGCACACAATGTTGTCGGCACTGGTGTTTACCACTGCAGCAGGAGTCTTCGCGCCGATGTTCCAGGTAAACTGCTCGGACGAGTTGTTGAACTTGCCCTTGATGACACACGATCTGATGCTTGCCACCGAGCGCTCCACATCCTTCACCACCACCGTGAGCTTCACCGGTACCTTGGAAGGGATGTTCTTGTTGCTGTAAGTGCCCATACGCTCGCCACCCACGATAAACTCGATGGTGTGCTTGGCACTCTTGCTGTCCACAGCATAAGTGTTGTTGCTGCCGGCATCAAACCACAACGGGGCATCCTTGCCCAACTGGCTTGTGAGCACATAGTTGATGTGCACATCATTGCCGTTGCGCTTGCAGTCGGTGTACTTCAGCGTACAGTTAGGAATGGTTCCGCTGGCTTCATCATCCAACAGCGTGCTTGCCACCTTGCCCAATGTCTTGAGCCATTTCTGTGCCTGAATCTGCTGAACGCCTACGCAGGCAAACAGCAGGATAAATACGATCAGTTTTTTCATACGTATCTTGTTTTAAAATGAATAATCTAAAATATCCTGTATCTAAAAAGAAGCATCTAAAATATCCTGTATCTAAAAAGAATCATCTAAAATAGCTTGGATTGCTTCCAGGTGGAGGTCAACTCGCCCGATGCATTCACCGATGGCGTCTGACTCTTCTCGTTCACAACGATGGATTTCTGTGCCACCTGCGTCCTTACGTAGTCGAAGAGTTCGCCGAAGGTGGTATTGCCCTTGCTTTCCTGCAGCTTCTTGAGCAGGAAATAGGTGAAGAGTCCATGGCGCTTCTCGCGGTAAGGATAGGCCGTTTCGTTGCCCTGTGCCGCACTTATCACCAGCATGTTGCCCTTGGGAGCCTCAGCCTTCGACTTGATGGCCACGCCTCGGGCAGAAGCCAGCATGCCCTCGCCTCGCTTGGATCCGCTGAAGCAGGCATCCATCACCACCGTCACATTGCGGGAGCCCAGGGCATGGAGCTGGTCGTAGAGCTTGCCAATGCTGTAGCCCGTGGCCACGATGCTACTCTTGCCGTCTACGGGCAGCAGATAGGCAGTGCCGTTGCTTTCATCAGGCACGCCATGTCCGGCATAATAGAAGATAAACCTAGCCTCATCACCATAGGCCTTGGCGATGTTCTGCATCCAGCTGATTTCTGCCAGGATATTGTTGAGCGTGGCATCCTGGCGCACGTGCACGTTCTCCTGAGGGATGCCCAGCGTCTTGGTGCAATACTGGCTGAAAGCCACTCCGTCGTTGAGGGCGAATTCCACGTTCACCTCCTCCTCGTAGTTCTCGTTGGCGATAATCACCGCAAAGGTCTTCTCCTGCTTCGTCTTGGAAACGGGGATGTCGATATCCACATCCGATCTCAGATTGCCTGCCAGTGCCTGGAGATGATTGGTCTTCCTGGCTCTGCTCACGCGGCTTCCGTCCTGGTTCACAATTTCCTGCGCGCTGGTTGAATCGGTTCGCATCACCACCACGCGCCCCTTCTTGCCCACCGAAATTCTCTGGGCTTCGGCAGGCTGCGCCGCCATGCAGAGCAGGGCGACAAGACTTGCGAGATATAGATAGATTTTCATAAGCTTCCTGTTGTTTTTGATAAGCTTTCAGTTATCTGATAAGCCTCCTGTTATTTACCAATTATCGTCAAAGCCTTCAGAAGAATCGGCGAGCAGAGCTTCCTTCATCACGTCGATGATAGAGTTCTGGAAGGCAGAAGCCATGACGAAAGCCTTGCTTGATGCCTTCTTGTGCTTGTCTTTCTGCACGTAAGGATAGCACATGTTGATGTCCCATTCCTCGTCGATGCCCTTGGCTTGCTCGGTGCTCTCCTCAGCTTCTTCGCCTGTGGCTACAGATGCCAGAGTGCCGGCTATGGCACTGGTCCATCCTCCGCCGGCGGTAACGGTAACCAGATAGGAGCCCATATATACGCTGATGCGTGCCTTTTCTTCCTTCACGTCTACACGGATGTAAGGGGCGATGTCTACCTGATAATGGTTCATTCCGGCATTCTGAATGGCCACCTTCTCGAGATAGGCACGAGCCACGATGAGTCCTTCTTCCTTGTTTTCCTCCTGTATCACGCCGTGGGTATCCTTGCTCTTGAAGGCTTTCTTGAACCAGGCCATCGCCTTGTCGTAGATCTGGTCTTTCGTTTGTCCGGCGCAATCAATCACTTCCTGGTAGTTGAGTCGGTTCTTGTTGTCGAGAGCCACCTCCTGATGCAGGTTGTCAGCTGCCTTGGTCCAGTTGTCGCCGTATTTATCCTTGGCATATTTCTCCAGCTGGTCGGCGCTGAAAGTCTGTGCGCTGGCAGTGAGTGCGAGTGCAAAGAGGATGATTGCAGTGAATAGTTTCTTCATTTTCTTTATTATTTATAAGATGATTATTTTTTGTTCATGTTAAGTTCTCTATGAGTTCCTATGAAGTTCTCTTACGAGTTCCCATGAAGTTCTCTACTGCAAAATTAAGAAATAATTTCGATTTTTCAAAGCTTTTAGCATTCATTTTTACCATTTAGTGCCTTTTTACGCTATTTTTTTACCATTTGACGCATGGCCGTAACAGAAATGAAGTTTTTTCAGCGGATTTTCGAGCCATTTCAATTTCAGTTATTTCAGTTTTCAAGGAGCCATCATGGGGTACTTATAAAATGAGAAACATGGTATGGGTAAACAAAAAAGCTTCCTCTCATCAGAGAGAAAGCTTTCTTGTTATTGTATATCTTGCGTATCCGTCACGGCTACCTTTCTTCCATCACAGATACCTTTCTTCCATCAAGGGTATACCCCTCTACCTTATTCGATGAGGCATCTCTTGGCTTGGATATGATCATCACGCCCCAAACTGGCGAATAGATCTTCACATTCTTCATACTCTTCTCTTTCACCTTGACATCTTCCATGCCTGCGGTGCTGCGAGTCTGCGTCAGGAAGTATCTGCCGTGTTCGTTTGGCTGCACCTTGATTTCTTCGCCATCCTTTATCTCCTGATACTTTCGGGTGGCGGCATCATAGAGATAGAGAGGAGAAGAGAGACGATTGACGCCTTCTATCTTCAACACTACGGAAGAAGCCCCTACTACTCCCAGCGGCAACCAATCCACATTCGGCAGGGTATTCAGCGCCACAGCCTCATCGCCTGCCACCGTATAAGCCACCGGAACTTCCTTCAGCTGGTCATCATAGAGCAGCTGGGCATCCTCGGCATCATCATAATCTTCCGAAGCTGATGCATCAAGAACAATCCTCGAACGGCTGCGATAACCCGATGCAGATGCTGCAGTGAGGGTTAAAGCGATGTTGTCCTCACCCTGCCCCTCATCCGATGCCGTCTTCACACCGCCAAACACTTCTCTATCTACCGTCATCGCCGACGTAAAATTAAGCTGCGATGCACTCTGCCCATCCTTCAGACGGACAAAGAACGACTGCATCGGCGAAATCTTCACATCGTTCTTCGACTCATACGTGGTGGTCAACATATCCAGCTTATCATAGGGCTTCAACACACCATCCTCGTAAACATAGAAGCTGGACTGTAGCGATGGATTTGCCTTCAGGAACTTATACATGCTGAGCGTCGCCATATAAGGATTACCCACCAGATAGTAATTGTTGCCATCCGACAACTTAACCAGCGAATAGCTCATCTTGCCCAAAGCATTCTCCTGAGCATCAGCATCCACTATCAGGCGATGGGCATTCTGCTTATCCACCTTCTCCGAAAGCAAACTCTTCTGCTGCGAAGCTGATACATAAGTATATTGCGTATCTGCCTTCGGCAATCGGAGCAGCACTTCGGATGCACCCACCGTATATTTATCTCCCATCCTGATAGCCACGCCCTCCAGCGGCTGATATTTCCTATCCACCTTATTATATACGTGGCTCCAATGGGCTGAAAGCGCATTGAGATTCTGATTCTCGAATGTGATGCCGGTGCCCGAATAGTCGTAGGCTTTATATTTGCCATCCAGTGTTACTTCCTCGGCAGAAGCATCATCCCAGCTGCGCTGATAAACAGGACTGGTAATGCGATTGTTTACCGAAGATGAGAACGTGATAGGCTGGAAAGCCTCCGATTCCTGCCTACCCGATGCTGCCGGCACATAGATGTCGCCCGCATAGGTATCCTGCAAAGGCGAAGTGAGGGCATACCAGGTGTTGGTTTTCATCTCCTTCTCTACCCACGCCTTGTTGTATATCAGATAACACTGGTTGAGCAGTTCGCCTCCCGGCTTGAAGTAAATCTGGTCGCAGGTGTTGCCATAGAAGGGTTCACACTCCAGATTGCCTTCAGCGTTCAACCCATGATCTGCGGCATCAGCATCCCATTTGGCAAGCATATCATATTGGATATTCGCAGTAGCCGCATCTCCTTTGGCATTGCTCAGACGGGTGGCGATGCCCGTGGATTTCTGATAGGCGATATAGCCCAGGGAAGGGAAATACAATCCGCTCAAATTTGGAATCGTTACCTTGGTAAACTTCATCGGCACGTATCCGCCGCTGCTGTAATCCGTATATTCATCAGCCCCCTTATAGAGCTCGCCATGGTCAGAGCGGCGCCAGTTCTCATCATTGTTCCATGCCGCACTCATCCTGCTGTTGGCAGTAGGATTCCAGGTAGCGTATTCCGGTACCACCGCAAAGCGGATGTATACCTCGCCCGAGCAGAGTACCGTGGTTCCCTTGCTTCCATTCTCACGGAATATCAATACGCCTTCGTACCAATATCCCTCGTGCAACTGCACATTTCTAGAAGAAGAGGAGGCAGAAGAGGAGGATGATGAGGCAGAAGAGGAATCTCCTCCCGCCTGCGGCATGAACTTCAGCTTCAGCTGGCTGGATTTTCTCATGATGTAATTATCCTGAAGCGTGGCAAGCGTCAGGCTCTCCCCTATCCTGTTCTGATAGGCAGGGTCGTTGGTATCCGAAAGATACATCACATGGGTATATTGCGACTCATCCAGTTTATCCTTTCCGCCAGCCTTCACGAAATAGAGACAGGTGGAATTATCCGCCACCAGGTTCTCGCCGCTGATAGGCACACAGAAATATCCGCCCTTACCCTTGGCTTCCTGCTCTGCCAGCAGGGCCACCTGAGGCAATCCGATGCGCACCGTGCGGGCGTAATTATTGGGATATGCCACGCCCGGAACTCCCATGTTCAACTGCGGTCCGTTCTTCACGACACGAAGCTTGAACGACATCTCGGCGAGACAGATCTGATAATCCACGCCGCCCTGGGTGATGGTAGAAGAACTGCTGGTAGGAATCACACGGATGGTATGATCGCCCACACCCAGCTGCACGTCCTTGAACTCGGTTCTGTTTTTCAGAATCGGCGTCTTGGCATCATCCACATACCAATCGTAGAGCACACCTTCCAGCTGGATACTACCTCCATTGTTCTGGTCTACGGTCTGCAACTGCGCCTTGATGTTATATTCAGGCTTAGCATTGTCATCGCAGGGAATGGTGACGGTGGTGGTGATGCTTCCGTTGGCATCGGTTACCAGCACCTTCTGCTGCACCATTTGGAAATCAGCGCTATAGAGCGAGCATACATCCGAAGGCTTTCCCCACGCAAGCTGGGTCTTATCCTCCACCGAATCATCCTCGAAAGCGAAACTAACATAGTAAGTCTGGTTCGACTGCAGATTGAAGTATCTGTTGGCAAGCACCACATGCCATTCGTCGTTGATTTTCTCGTACATCGGCTTTCCATCCACCTTTCGGGTATCATCCACATAATTATATATAGTGGTGGTTCCCCAATCATAGTTAGGATTTTCAGCCGTTCCATAGTTCACATTCTTTGCCGGATTGCCCTCGGCATCCACGAAGCGGAAATAGAGTTTTTTATCCGTAGCCGGGTCGATGAGTGCCGCCATGGTTTCCTGCAAGGCCCTCAGTTTGGTGAGGATATTGCTGGAAACGGAGGAATCTTCTGCCGTGTTCTTATCAGGGCAGATAGGCGAGCTCTGGATGATATCCACCTTGGATGATTTGGTGTAAATGCGAAGATCATCGAAGGCATAGTCGGCACCAGAGGTAGATTTGCACATGTTATCCACCACCAGTTTAAAGTCGGTGAAATTATTGACACCGCTCTCCTTCTGCAACACCATTTTTCCATAAACCTGATACCATTTTCCTACATTGGCAGCATCAGTTCCTTCACGGTTTCCCGAAAAATTGCCGGATGAGAAGGAGTGCAGCAACCTGCGCTCCGTTTCCTGGTTGTTCTCATCGTAATTCACGCCATAGAGCTTGAAAAGCAACTGCGGGCGCTGCGAACCGGTGGTCATATCGGCAATGGCAGCACTGAAAATCACCTGCGAACCCACACAGAGGTCGGCCTTGAAATCAGCTTCGGCAATCTGTCGGCTTTCATCAGCGGCATCTATATAGAGAAAATGACCATATTGCGTGCCATTCGTATTTTCGTAAGTGCGGTCGTAGAGCTGGGCAGTAGGCCACCACAGGTAGCTATCTGTTCCAGAGTATCCCCATCCTGACTTTCCCCTTATATTTGCCGACTTATAGAGTCCGTACTCTCCATGCAGCGGTGAATGCATAGGATTTACATACAAATTGCCTGCCGGAGCGTAATTCATCAATTCACGATAGACAAAGCCATAGCTTCGCTTGCTCCATTTGGAAGGCAGGCGGTCCTGGTTATCATCCGGGCTTGTAGGAGCCAAGAGGGTCTGTTCTTCATCATCATCATCAAAAGAGACGATGTTAACAGGGCGATAATGATCTTCGAGATAGGAATTCAATCGGGTATTCTGACCTGCCGTCTTCAGCTCGGCAGTAGTCATCGGATACTGATTGAACAGCTGGCAGGTGAAATTGGCGATAGGACACATCTGTCCGCTGCTGGAAATGGCTATTGCCACCACATAGATACGGTCGCCATACTTAAAGGTCTGCTTGCTGCTGACTCCTCCGCCATTCAGATTTCGCCAGGCACCAGCACCCGTACTATTCAGCAAGTTCAAGCTCAAATCAAAGAAACGGGGCACATAACTACCTCCTTTATGAGTCCACCAGACAAACTGGGTTTTATCGGAATTATAAACACGCCACTGCACTTGAGTTGCCTGAACAACCTCAGGTCTGAAATCAGATTCCTTAATTTTATACTTCTCATCCTCTGCGAAGACATGATGCGTATTGATATTATTCATCGGATGGAAATAATAGTTGGTCACATCATTCTGGTTGAGGCGGAGAGTCATGGAGGCACCACCATCTTTCAATCCTGCCGAAACGCCCTTTCCATCTTCATAAGTGTAATCTCTGTTCCTTCCCGTTTCCAGAAGTTTCTCCTTGATATCATCCGCCATCTTTTCTGCCGGCATGATATGGAAGATATATCTGAGAGAAAGGGTTGGCTCATGCTCGAAGCTTGTTCCATTGCAGCCATCCACGTATCTGCTCACATCGCAGGCGATGGTCTCACCACTCCAGGAAGCATCAGCAGGGCGGGTATAAACGGCACCCACCAAATTACGATTTGGCTTGGCTGAAAGATTATAGGCTATCAACCCTTTATCTATTCCATGAACATCCTTCATGCGCTGCAGCAGGGTGCTGGCAGAATAAGCCTTCAGCTGGGCAGAAGCCTCATCGGTATCGTAATTATACCATCTGAAATATCCCCTAGGTTCCAAATCTGCACCATTGCCCGAATAGCCAGAAAATGGCAAAGACAATTCCTTGCTTCCGCCGCCAGGCAGAGCGATATAATAATGATACACGTGCGTCTTCTGTCGAAGACAGTCGTATGCAGCATCTATCACCTCGTAATCGCCTGCCTTGTTGGCGATGCCCTGGTAATGCTTAAAGGTCTGGGAATAAGCCATCCCAGGCATCAAAGAAATGATGCCCAGAATAAACAAGAAGTATATTGAAAATAAACTATTTCCTTTCATGCTATTATAAATTAACCGAATTCATCACAAATCTCACTTTACGTGACAGAGTCAGCCTGTCGCCATTCACATCCAGCGTCATTTTCAGCTGATAGACTGAGGTGCCCGACCGGTTGCCCATCTCGCCTTCTATACGCTTGGCTGATGGATTCCAACAAGGTTTGGTATCAAAAATGCAAGTTCCTGCATCGCCGGCTGGCGTAGAGGCAACTTCCGTCATCTGCTGATTGCTGATGTTCCAGGAATCCACCAACTGCTGGTTGCTTATCTTCCTGATTTTCGGAACGATATGAAACTCGCCGTAATAACCGAAGGTAACCGTGAGATTGTTGTTATCTTCTTCTACCTGCGGCAGTACGCCGATGGGAGAAAACGCCTCCACCTGCCACTCGATGGCATAATCGTCCAACTGGATGGGAATCAGGCGGAAATCGTTGCGGCACATCTGTCGCCAGTTGAGCATCGCATAGCGGCGGGTCAGCTCCCCTCCGTTACCATCATCCGTATGCAACTGGAGTACGAAATATTTATTCTCGTCAGTGGCCTCACTTTCGTTCACATAGAAGCGGATATACTGCTTGCCGCCATGGGCACTCACGGTATAGCCTTCCCCGTTGTTCAACCCCTCGTAGGTAACCACCTGCTTCTGCTGCGTACAGAGGTTCGGTTTGCCCACATGGGCTACTCCCTGGTTATCCACCTCATCGGCAGCAGGGAAAAGCATCAGGTTCTCCATAGAGTTGGGAGTCTGGTCGGAGAGAACCACTTTCCTGATGGTAATAGGATGGCTGGAGGTATTGGTGATGCTGAGCTGCACTTTCGCCACCATTCTGATTACTTCCAGATTGATGGATCGGGTATTGCTATCGATATCTATCTCCTGGCGGTTGCTCATGGGGATTCCGTTCTTGAAGAACGGTTGGGATTCATCCCCGAAGTCGGTCCAGTGGTCGGCAAAGGCAAGTTTCGGAATCTCTACATGATACTTATACCGGTCAAAGTCTTCCGGCAATTCATCTCCCTTCTTCTTTCCCTTCAAGCCCAGTTGGGCAGGCTGGATATTGGCAAAGGAATAGAACACATGCTTGCCTGGCTTCAGTCTCACCCAGCAGTCGTCCAAGGCACGTTCCTGTTCGCCCGAACCATAAGGATGATTGGTTATAATGGTGTCAATCTGATGATTGCTGGCAATCACCACAAACCAGCTTTTCATCCATTCTCCCGAAGAATTCAAACTATCACTATATCCGGCTCGGGTAGACTCGCTGCTAGCGGCAACGCCCAACTGCAGTTTCACGGAAACACGATGATCCGCTGGCAGTTCCGGAATCATCTCCGCCCCGCCATCGGAACCGCATCCCATCAAACTGAAGATGGCAAGCACCCAACAAATATATGATAATAATTTCTTCATGAATTTACATTATAATATAGTCGTGCTCAGTATAATACCACTTGCGCACATTCAAATTAACATGCAGGATATCATTGTCGCCTTTATATAACTGAAACTGATAGTAATGATTCCTGAGGATATCTACTGCCCGGGAGGTTGGAGCCCCGCTGGCATCATAATCCACAAATTTAAGCTGATAATCAGACTCTTTTCCAAATCGGTCTCTGAGCCGCAGACTGATAACGGCAGGCGTAGCAACCCTCTCTCCGCTATTCCGATATTCAGGAACATAGACATCCCCCTGCAACATATCAACAGGTTCCAAAGAAGGAGTGGCTTCAGGGAAATGCCCCATATTCGCATCGGTAAGCCGGTTGGCATCTTCGAGATGGGCAACACTGCCAAACGGTGGCAGGCAATAGCCCTGCTGCTGATGCCCCAGGAGTTTTACCTGCGTGAGCGTATATCCCCCATCTATCATATCCTGGCGAAGCGACACATGGATTTTGGCTTCGGCACGGAGCAGATTGATGGTCTTGATGTCATACTGCTTTCCTGCCTCGAAAGGAATGCTTTCGAGCTGCTTTACCCCCCACATCGGAATGAAATGGGGCGTGGCAGGCTGATAAGTGAAGGTCAGGCGGTTCAGATTTTCTTCCGAGAAATCAGCCTGTTCATCTACACCATCGATGTTGGCATAGACCATCACCTTACCGGTGAAACCGCTGTTAGTCATCTGCAGCTTATCCAGCTTGATAGAACCGGTAACCTGATATTCATTCTCCTTCTGGGTAGGCAGAAGTACCAGATGCTCTACCCCACCGATGGCATGGCCATCCTGACTATAGAAAACCACATGCAATCGGCTCTTGTCGATGGCATATTCCCAATCGCTTTCCCCGGCACGGGTCGCCACCGTAGAGGATGGCATATATAGCTGGAATACCACCCTTACGTAGCCATCATCCGATGCACGGTCGGCAGAATCGTTGCACGCCATGCAGGTGATTACACCTGCCAAGGCAAGCAGATATCGAAAAATCTTATTGATACTCATCATTCTGAAGGTCAGAAATATCTTATTGATACTCATCATTTTGAAGGTCCGAAATCGGAATTACTCAACACCACTCTCCACGAATTGATATAGATGGTTGAAGCCAGCCAATTATCCTTTTCGTCGAGGAAGAATACGAGACTGTATGAATCCTGACGGTCAAGATATTCCTGATCGTCCATCCTGCTCTGATAATTTCCCTTTACCAGCAAGGCATAATCTATCAACGGGATGTTGATGATGCTTCTGCCCGAGGAATGCTCGTATACATGCAGGCGCATCTGATGACCTTTCACGAGTCGGCAGGTTGTCAATTCAGCCAAGGCTGCAGATACGGAGGTCTGCTCGCCCGTATTCCCGTTCACACCAGCCATGCCTTCATACTTGCTCCATGCTGAATAGGCAAGTTCCTCATCCGGCAGGAGACTGTTATCGTAATCCAGATAGCCATTGCTGTCGGTGATGACAAAGTCGAAATCTTCTGCCCTCAGACTCTTTCCCGAGAGATGCTGCAAGATGATCTTGAAATGGTTGGTATCCTTGGTAAGCCTGACGGTTACTGTTTTGGTTTCGCCAAAAACAGCAGTGAGGTCGGCATCTCGCAGGATGCCATGAAACAGCGGAGTAAGGTCGTGGTTTACCCGATGGTTATCATCCCGATTCACGAGCACCTGGAAATCGCCCATATCTGACTTTCCCCAGCTATCCTTCGCATCTACACCTTTATATAGATAGGAACCAGGATGGCGTTCTTCGCCCTCTGCCCAAACCTGAAGATCATATACCCCCGATGGCATATCGTCTACTTCCATGCCATCCTGGGCAAGAATCTGGGAAGCAGGAGCCGTCTTGGCATAGACCAGCTTGCCCTCCTTGTTGAAGGCATGAAGGGTGACGGTCTTCACCTCGTGGGCAAAGGCATCGGCATAGAGCATGTTCATATCGTAAACAAAGCGAACACGCCTGGTAGCCTCACACCCCTCCTGGTCGTCGTGCCACCAGGAGCATGACAAGAGGGTCAGGCACAATGGCAGCAACAACCAAGACAGGAACGTGCCCCATGAAAGGGTACGAATCTGCATCTTCATTATTTCGTCTTATCCAAATCAGCGTTATACTTTACAACACGCCAAGAGAGCACATTGATACGAGCTGCGAGGTAAGTAGCATCATTAGATGGAATGGTTGGGTCGATAACCTTAGTAGGGTCATAAACCGGTGTACCGAATCCGTACATATTCTGAATGTTGATGCTATACACGTGGTTGCGCACGATGCCGTAGTAGCCCACCTTCGTTGGGTCGGTACCCAGGTGGCGGATAGGAATGAAGTAATATGCCTTACCATCCTTGCGGATCTGGGCTGGCTCGGCGTTCATCGAGTTCTGGAGATCTTCCTTGGTTACATCCTTGAAAGAAGAAGCCTCCTCTGTGTTTCCCTCTTTCTTCTGCAAAGACTCGTCTGCAGCCAACGTACGCAAGGTGGCAACTACCTGATAATCCTTGATACCAGTAGCCTTGGTAGTGAACTCGATATCAGATGGCTGCAACTTGGTGCGGGTATCACCCTTCTTGATATAGTAATCGGCAAAGTTGTTGGCAACTTCTGTCTTCACATCAGCTATATGCAGGTATTCCTGACCACGATACTGGCAAATCTCAGCAGTCTTGTAATCCTCTCCGTCCTTGTAAACCAGATGAGCAGCAAGCACCATCTTGGTCAAAGTGCTGGCATAAGGGTCTGCATTTACAGAAGTTGGCGCATTTGGCAAGGTATAGGCACAGTCTGTTAACTTGCGACCAGCAAAATCATTGTAAGAATGATTAACCGGTGCATTACCTTCAGCATTACTACCAGCAGCAAAGGCTACGGAAGAAGTCCAGAAACAACGATGGTAATCAGGCGATGTCCATACACTGATACCCAGGTTTTCATCATTCCATGCAGTATTCACCTGCTTTACCAGCTCCGCCTTGCCATTCTCATCGGCAACACCCCATCCGTCAACTACAGCATAGATATCATTGGTGCCATAAACACCCACCTTCATGGCATCCTGGCCATTAATCTTGGTCCATTTTCTGCCATCAGTAGCTGTGTAAGTAGCATCGATGGTAGGCTGAACCTTAGCCACTACACGCTCTACATACAAATCTACAGGACTTGTCTTGGCTGCTTCTGCAGTGGTAGCAACATGTCCGGTAACGATGGAAGCACATTTCTCCACACCATTGGCTACATAAACAGAATTGCTCATCACAAAGTCCTTGTTGCCGGTGGCATAGAACTGAGAGAAGATAGAAGTACGCTTCACATCATCCAATGTCTTGGCACCATCACCGAGCTTATCTCCATCCAGGGAATTAGGGTTGATGACTGCAATCATAACGGCTGGTGAAGCTCCGGTGTTGCCCTCGATAACCAAAAGAGGATTGGAAATCATAGACACATTTGGATTTTGCTTGTTTTCTGTATTCAGATCACTGCTCTTCTCCAACCAGTTTTTACCAGTAGACTGGCCATTATTCTTCAGGATATAAGGAGTTCCGTCAGAATTGAAGAAATAAAATCTTACACTCTCAATATGGTTCTCATCTGCCGTACCATCTGCATAATCGCTAGCTGCACGTGAACCGGCAACAGAACCAACATTGTTAATTCTGATGGCGAGATAAGACTTATCGTTAGCATCTGCACCGCCACCATTCAAGTCATCGCTGCTTGAGCAAGACATCACCGTCATCATCAACGCTGAAGCCAGCACTGATGAAAGCACTCTGAATTTCTTCATAATCTTATAGTTTAAATTGTGTTTATTACTTTTTTTTTATTTTTATTTCTCGCAAATCTATTTATCTATAGCATTATTGTATCGTCATCATTTCATACGCCTTTCTGGCTGCATCGGCTTCTTCAGAAGCTCCGGCTCTATCCAGATAAGGCTTGGCAGCCTCAGCATCACCATTGTTCAGGCGGATGATGGCGGCATTCAGATTGGCGGTTTCATCCTCCGGATACATGCGCACAGCCAGCTCCATCACCTCGTTGAACTCCTTGGAACCCACCTCGTAGGTCTGGGCTACCATGAATAACTCGTTGAGCGACAGCAGCTGCGGCTTGGTCTTCATCATCTGCTTTGCCTCCTCCACATCGAATGGCTTTATCTTATAAGTAATGTGGTAGTCGCTATGGCGGAGAGCCGGATAGCAGAGGGTGAGCAGGCTGCGATACTGCGCCGGATATTGTTTCTTTATTTTCGCATCTCGGGCATCTGGAGTCAGAGTTTCATCCTGAGCTATCGCCAATATCTGCTGCTTTTTCTCCAAATCGCTCTGCTGGATATATTCACGCAAACCCTCCCAATCCTCGGCTGTGGATGATATGGTGAAGATGCTGTCGGGCAGATTCACCATCTTGCGAACATACTCCGCTAAGGTGCGGGCACGGTTCTTTGCCAAGTAATCGTTGTGCTGATACTTGCCTTCAGGAGAAGCAAAACCATGGATGTTGATGGCCATCACCTGCAGGTTCTTATCTGCCTTCAGGGCATTGATGGTGGTGATGATGCTATCCAACTGGGCTGGATTCCTGCGATAGTCGGCACGCAGCTCTATTTTGTTCACCGGGAAGTCGATATACGCACGCTTATCCAGATGGCGAATCTTCGGAGCCTCGGCCACTACAGCCTGCAACTGGAGCACTGGCTTCAATGCATTCTGCTTAGGCTGCTGAATGGTCTCGATAATCTGAGGCACATCGTTTTCGCGTTTCTCTTCAGCCTTGCCAGGGATTAAATAGATGAGGGAGAGAGCCACCTTGGTGGGGCCCACATAATTTTTGGGGGCAGTTTTCACTTTTTCGCCACACATTCCGCATTCGAATTTGTCGTAGGATGTATGGATATAGCCCAATCCGAGCGAAGCCTCGAAGTTCCAGTGCTTAGAAAGATTCCATTGTTTTCCGGCAGTGATGCCGCCTCCGGCATACCACCCTTCATAGCGATGGTTGCGCAATCCTTTCAACAATCCGAAAGGAAACCTGACGCCGCCCACGTTATACTGACCGCCCAGGGCATGGGCACCCACAAACCATCCATCGAAGCTTCGGTTGAACCAGTAGCGATACTCCGGCATCACCAGCCAGTGGCGGAGCCTAGACTGATCTCCTCCACTCTGCTTCCAGGGATTCAAGCCCAGGAATACCTGAGCCGTATGCTTCTTGCCTACTTCCATTTCCATTCCCATATTAGGGGTGGTAGTAGCCCAATAAAGCACATTAGTCTTGAAGCCTATCTGCTGTGCTTGCATTGATTGGATACAAAGGCACATCAGAATGGCTAAAGCCATTGACTTACTTACTTTCATATTCAATTATACTTCCTGATATACAAATATCTTTTTACTTTTATTTACGTTCTATATTTTGTTATATTACTGCTTAATATCTAAGCTATATTACTGCTAATTCTAATTTCGGGTGCAAAATTAATAAAAAAGCAGCAGAAAACATTCATGATACTAGTTAAAGTAAGCAAAAACAAACAAAAAAAAAGGCAGAAAGTTTTCTCCTTCTGCCTAACTTACAGTAAATTACTTGAGTATCTCCTTCAGCGGTTTCATCACGAAATCACGTTCTTCCATCAAAGGATGGGGAACATGCAGATCGGGCTCATTGATTACCAAGTCATCAATCATCAGAATATCGATGTCGATGATGCGGTCGTGATATTCACCATCCACCGACTTCAGCGTTCTGCCCATCTCTCGCTCTATGCGCTGAGCAGCCTCCAGCACCTGACGGGGTGCCATGGTGGTGAGAACCAGCACGCAGGAGTTGATGAAGTCGTTGGGCGAAGAATAGCCCCATGGCTTGGTTTCATAAAGAGCAGACTGGCGATCTACCACGCCAATCTGCTCTCCTATCTTTTCTATCGCCTCGCGAATGTTGCGCTTACGGTTGCCCAAATTCGTGCCGAGACTTAAATATACATGATACATAAGGATGATTCAAAATGGTTTAGTCTGGAAGTATCAACAAAGAATCGCCGTAGCAACCAAACATATAACCATTCTTCACTGCCTTCTTGTATGCCTCATATACAAGGTCGTAACCGCCGAACGCTGCTGTACACATCATCAGGGTTGACTCCGGATGATAGAAATTGGCAACGGCACAGTCGGCAAGTCCGAATTCGTATGGAGGGAAGATGAACTTGTTGGTCCAGCCATCGAATGCCTTCATCATACCATCGGTGCCTACGGCTGTCTCTGTGGCCTTCATCACGCTGGTACCGACGGCACATACACGATGCCCCTCAGCCTTGGTTCTGTTCACCAGGTCGCAAGCCTCCTGAGAGATAATCATCTGCTCTGAATCCATCTTGTGCTTGGTCAAATCCTCCACCTCAATCTCGTGGAAGTTGCCCAATCCGCAGTGCAGGGTGATGTATGCCTCGTTGATACCGTTGATTTCCATGCGCTTCATCAGCTCACGAGAGAAGTGAAGACCTGTGGCAGGAGCCGTTACGGCACCTTCCTTCTCGGCGAAAACGCACTGGAAGTCTTCCATATCCTCTTCTGTGGCATGGTGACTCTCACGGGCATCAATCACGTAGCGTGGCAATGGTGCCTCGCCCAGGGCGAAGAGCGAACGCTTGAACTCATCGTGCTTGCCATCCTCATCATAGAGGAAGCGGAGCGTACGGCCACGGCTGGTGGTGTTGTCGATTACCTCGGCAACCATCTCGTTCACATCGTCGAAGAAAAGCTTGTTGCCGATACGGATCTTGCGGGCTGGCTCTACCAGTACATCCCAGAGGCGCATCTCAGGATTGAGCTCACGGAGCAGGAACACCTCAATCTTGGCATCGGTCTTCTCCTTGGTTCCGTAGAGACGGGCTGGGAACACCTTGGTATCGTTGAAGATGAAGGTATCTCCTTCCTCGAAATAGTTCACGATGTCCTTGAACTGCAGGAATACCGGATTGCCATCGGCATCCTTCATTTCCTTGCCGTTCTCATCGGTCTTATACATATCGATGGTTTCCGACTTCTTGTGGATGACCATCAGTCGAGCCTCGTCGCGGCGAGTAATCTCGAATACACGTTCACCACTAGCTGTCTTAACCACACGCTTTGCCTTATGTGGGTAAAGTGCCACCTGAGAAGCTGGCAACTTGAAGTTGAATTGCGATAATTTCATGTTATATCTTTTATCTCCTTTCTATGATTATTTACTAAGATTCTTTTTCTGGGATGCCTGCTGGCTTTCAGCAATGCTATCCTCCAACGGCTGGGCATCGAGCCATTCCTGGAAATGGTCAAAATCGATGCAGTTTTCTACGTTGAAACTGCCTGCCTTGGTGCGGCGCAGGGCGGTGAGGAAGGCTCCGCTTTCCAGGGCACGACCGATGTCGCGTGCCAGGGAACGGATGTAGGTTCCCTTGCCGCATACCACGCGGATGCTGGCGGTCTTCGCCTCGTCGTTATAGTCGGAGAGTTCTATCTCATCCACTCTCACGGTCTTAGGCTTCAGCTGCACCTCTTCGCCTGCACGGCGGAGGGCATACGAGCGGTCGCCGTTCACCTTCACGGCACTATAGGTGGGTGGTACCTGCTGAATCTCACCCACAAACTGCTTCAGCACCTCTTCTACCAGCTCACGGGTGATGTGCTTGGTTGGGAAGGTGTGGTTCACGCTGTGCTCCTTGTCGTAGCTGGCGGTGGTAGCACCGAGCTGCAAGGTGGCGGTATATTCCTTGGTATGGGTCTGCAACTGCTCTATCTGCTTGGTACACTTGCCTGTGCAGAGCACCAGAACGCCGGTGGCAAGGGGATCGAGCGTACCGGCATGTCCTATCTTCACCTTAAAGCCGAGCTTCTTGCTGAGCAGATAGCGCACATGC
>OBCQ01000196.1_pt1 | contig 17811 bp, 14 predicted proteins | sample 1517991 | NCBI WGS metagenome assembly OBCQ01 (sample SAMN03418263, study PRJEB22391) | human gut metagenome | biome: human-gut; feature: organic feature; material: feces | host: Homo sapiens | place: Tanzania | collected 2013-01
GTGTACGAAGCAGAGGCTTGATAACCATGGTGACAACAGCAAAAACAACAAACAGTAATGCAATTATACTTACTGCAATAGTAAATGTACATGTGACAACAGATGCGCGATAAGTACTTTCGAGGCTCTTTCTCTCCCCCTGTGTAACAGAATTGACATGCTCACGCATTGACGAAATAGCTTTTTCAATGTTTTTAGTATATTTTGCAATAGAGCCATTTGCCGTTTTATACGCTTCCTCGTTTTTACCGGCGGCAGAATAGGCCATTACATTGCCACACTCCTTGACCAGGCTTGTGTAGTTATCGCAGATAATCTTGTAACTTCTCTTAGTCTCCAGAGTTACATAAGGATTGTAATCATCAAGGAGCTGCTTTAGCTTGTCCTCGTGATTTCTTACCTCACTTACTATATCAATCATCGATGAAAGATCTGTCGATATAATATGAGACAGTGCCAAAGTATGGATATTCATAGTCTCCATCTCAATGTCGTTGAGCAGCTCAGTTCCAACCATTGAGTTGTCCACAATCTGAGAAGCAGCATCATTAACCTTTGATAAATTTTTAAGAGATAAACCACTTGAAATAACACTTACAAAGCCTACAATAAAAACAGGAATAAGTATCAATTTTGTACTTAACTTTTTCTTTCCCTTGACCTTTGGTTTGTTATTAACCTTTTGAGGTTTTTTTGCTTTGACATTTTTTTTGACCTTCGGTGCTTTAGCAGGCTTTGGCACTTTTGCTTTCGCCTTTTTTTGTTTTACTGTGCTGTCTTTAACAGCAGCTTTACTTTTTTTTGCATCTAATTTCATGTTACATACCCCTCTATTCAGCGACAGATTGTATTATCCCGGCAACAAGATTATCCATTATCTCCTGAAGAGCTGTATTATCAGGATTACCGGCCGCCATTTTTTCGCCAAACTCCGTCGCCGCATCCCAGTAAGAATTTCCAACTCTTTGGAGTTTTCCGTACTGTGCCTGATCCATAACAGCCATAATAGCAGGAACCTTTTTGACCGCATCATCTGCGGCTGCCGCTTTATTGGCAGGGCCTACATTCTTCATCTCAAAGCGGAGCTTCTGGTTATCCTCGTTTGTAAACCACTGGGCAAGCTTATTTGCCCACTCAGGATACTTGGTGTATGCATTTACAGCCATATATTTATAGCCTTTAAACGATGACATCTGAATCTGCTGTCCGGCACATGTGTATGTAGGCAGCTTTACAGCACCATAATCATCGCCCCATAATTCCTTGATTTTTGCTGCATTCCAGCATCCGCTGACACCGGCAATAACACTTCCGTCCTGTACTCCTGCAATAAAATCGTCCTGTACACAGTTCTTAAAGCCCGGCTTAGCCGCAATATCAAGCATAGCCTGTGCTATATCAACACCCTTGATGCTTGTGATGATAGAATTCCAGTTGCAGTGGTTTGTCACACCATCATCATTCACGCCAAAATCAAGCCCTGTATTTCCAAAAAATGAATACAGATACCAGCCTGAGCTCCAGTCCATAGTCACGTACTTACCATTGGCCCCTGCAATATCGAGCATGCCATCAAGCGTAGCCACATCACTGTCTGAGAAATAATTCTTATTGTAATACATAAAATATCCATTGTCAGCGGTCAGCGGATATCCATATAATTTGCCATCGATAGTGGCAGCCTCAACCGCACCTTCATCGTCAGCCTTTTTAACGGCATCCACATCCTCTATCTCATAAAGAGCGCCTCCCGCTGCCATAGAAGTTATCTGGTCATCCGCTATAGGGAATACATCCGCACCATTATGCACATTTGATAATATATTATCTCTGGCATCAGAATCCTCTGACTCCTCGATAATTATATTAAAATCAGTTCCTTTATTAGCCTCCTTGAAGCTTTCAATCAACTGTGTAGTAATATCCACATCATCCTTAGAACACCACACATGCATCTTCACTTCCTTGTCCTTCGCATTATCCGAAGAATTCTCCGTCGTCCCCACCTGTGTATTGTCATGTGATTTATTTGATACTCCGCACCCGGTAAGTAATGAAACCCCAATGGCAGCCACAAGTGTTGCAGCTATTAACCTCTTCATACATATTCATCCTTTCAGTTTAATCTCAATTTATAATTTAGTACAATTTTACCATACTTTCACAAAAAAAAATAGGTCTAATTTGATTTTTTTAACAAATTTAGACCTATTTTTTAAAAGATGCATTTTAAAGCACTATATAAGCATTTTTGTTACTTAATCATACCTGAAAGTGCGTCCTTTACTGAAGCAATAGCATCAGGAATACCTGCCGGGTTCTTTCCACCGGCCTGAGCCATGTTAGGGCGTCCACCGCCGCCACCGCCTACCTTTGAGGCGATTGCCTTGATTAAGTTTCCTGCATGCGCACCGCTCTTTATGGCAGCGTCTGTTGCCATGGCAACAAGATTTACCTTGCCTTCATTTGAAGAAGCAAGCACGATAACTCCCTCACCAAGCTTTTCCTTGAGGGAATCGCCAAGATCACGCAGTCCGTTCATATCAACGCCGTCAACACTTGTTGCAAGAAGCTTGATGCCGTTTACATCAACTACCTGATCCATAACATCGCCGAGCGCATCCTTTGCTGCCTTGCTCTTAAGAGACTCATTCTCACTCTGAAGTGCCTTCATCTCAGCCATCAGATGCTCAAGTCTCTCTTTGAGGTTAGCAGGAGTTGATTTAACAACCTTAGCCGCCTCCTCAAGCTCCTTCTCCATATTGCTGTAATAAGCGAATACATTGTCGCCTGTGATAGCCTCGATACGTCTTACGCCTGCAGCCACACCACTCTCCGAAAGAATCTTGAATACCTTGATATCAGATGTATTCTTTACATGTGTACCACCGCAGAACTCCTTTGAGAAATCGCCCATTGATACGACACGTACCTTTTCACCGTATTTCTCGCCGAAGAGAGCCATGGCACCTGTCTTTTTAGCCTCATCGACAGTCATGATATCTGTGCGAACTTCAATAGCTTCGTTGATTTTCTCGTTTACAATATCCTCAACCCTTTTAAGCTCCTCAGCAGTCATAGCAGAAAAATGAGAGAAATCAAAACGTGTTCTCTCAGCATCCTGGTAAGAACCTGCCTGCTCTACATGTGTGCCGAGCACCTCACGCAGTGCCTTCTGAAGCAGATGAGTGGCAGAGTGATTTCTGCATGTGTTTGTTCTTGTTTTTGTATCAACAGAAAGTGTAGCCTTCTCACCTGTGCGGATCATACCCTCTGACACATATCCTACATGTGCATATCTGTTGCCGACTACCTTTACAGTATCCTCAACAACAAATGTACCGCTCTCTGTCTTTATGATACCCTTGTCACCCTGCTGACCACCCATTGTGGCATAGAAAGGTGTGTTTGGCACGATTACAGAGCCCTTATCACCATCTGAAAGAGCCTCGACTACATCATCCGATGTGGTAAGGAAAGCAATCTCAGCTGTGTCAGTAAGCTTGTCATAGCCTGTGAACTCTGTAGTAATTTCAGAATCTATATCATTGTAAACATTGGCATCAGCACCCATATAGTTTGTTTCCTTGCGGGCTCCTCTTGCCTTCTGTCTCTGAGCCTCCATACAACTCTCAAAGCCAGCCTCATCATATGTGAAGCCCTTCTCCTCGAGAATCTCTGCCGTGAGGTCTACAGGGAAGCCGTATGTATCGTAAAGCTTGAATGCATCCTCTCCTGAGAGAACCTTGACGCCGTCAGCCTTCATGCGTTCTTCCATATCTGCAAGGATACCAAGTCCCTGGTCAATGGTCTTTGCGAACTTCTCCTCTTCCTGAGTGAGCACCTTAAGGATGAAATCCTTTCTCTCCTCAAGCTCCGGATAACCGTCCTTGCTCTCATCAATGACAACCTGTGCGATTTTGCCAAGGAATGCTCCCTGTATGCCAAGTGTACGTCCGTGCATAGCGGCACGTCTGATGATACGGCGAAGCACATAGCCCCTGCCCTCGTTAGATGGCATAACTCCGTCAGAGATAAGGAATGTTGACGAACGGATATGGTCTGTGATAAGTCGGATAGAAACATCGTCCATCTCATCGACATGATATTTCTTGCCTGAAAGCTCGCAGACCTTGTCACGGATAGCCTTCATTGTATCAATATCGAATACCGAATCAACATCCTGCATTACCACAGCAAGACGCTCAAGTCCCATACCTGTATCAATGTTCTTGTGCTCAAGCTCAGTGTATCCACCGTGTCCGTCACCGTTAAACTGTGTGAATACATTGTTCCACACCTCCATGAAACGGTCACAGTCACAGCCTACCTTACAATCAGGCTTGCCACAGCCGTACTTCTCACCGCGGTCGTAGTAAATCTCAGAGCAAGGACCGCAAGGACCTGCGCCATGCTCCCAGAAGTTGTCACACTCACCGGTCTTTGGATCTCTGTAGAAACGTGTAATACGATCTCCCGGCACTCCTACTTCCTTAGTCCAGATATCAAATGCCTCATCATCCTCACCGTAGATGGAAGGATAAAGCCTGTCCTTTTCAAGACCGAGCACCTCTGTCAAAAACTCCCATGACCATGCGATTGCTTCATGCTTGAAATAATCGCCAAATGAGAAGTTTCCGAGCATCTCAAAAAATGTAAGATGACGAGCTGTCTTACCTACATTCTCGATATCACCTGTTCTGACACACTTCTGGCATGTAGTCACACGGCGTCTTGGTGGAACCTCCTGTCCTGTAAAATATGGTTTAAGCGGTGCCATACCTGCATTAATAAGAAGCAGACTGTTGTCATTGTGAGGCACCAGTGAAAAACTCTTCATTGCGAGATGTCCCTTGCTCTCAAAGAACTCAAGGTACATACGACGTAATTCGTTAACGCCATAACTCTTCTTCATTACTTGAATCTCCTATTCTTTTGTCTTTGCGTCCTTCATTTTACGAAGCTTTACCCCTATTAAAGCCCCGCAAAAACCTATGGCCGCCAAAACAATCATAATAATAACATATTGTGCTACGCACATGAAAAAGTCCCCCATAATTACCCTCCTAAATTTATTGAACTAATTTATTATAAATGAATTTGTGAAATAATTCAATAGTTCTCTCCAAAAGCGAACGTCTGATTTTCACGTTCAATCTCAATCACCCTGTCAGCCTTGTCCTTATTGCTCAGTCTCTTCTTGTATTCAATGATACTGCTGTAGTCCTGCCACATGTGCATAGGGAAAACAAACTCTGCCGAGGTATTTTGTAAAAAGAAATCAAAACCCTTGAACTGATATTCCATAAGCTTTGGATCCATCGGGAAAAACGCCACGTTTATGGGCTTTTCCGAAAGCTTTTTTATCTCATGCCTGAAGGCTCTGCGCACTCTGCCGTTTATCAGGTCTCCTGCACCATCCCACTCCCAGTCGTTTAAATCACCGGCATGAAACAGGCTCACTCCGTTAGAAGTGACGTAAAACGCCACACCGGCATCGGTGGATCTAAGTGTCATTATATCCAGATCATCCACATGATATGTATTGTCAGGTGAAACAAATGTCACCCTGTCCCTGACAGCGGGATCAATGCCATGCTTTGACAAAAAATGCGGACTGATACGGATATCCTTTGAAAAAATATAATGTATATTCGGATATTTGTCAGCCAGACGCAAAATATCCATATCATAATGATCCTTGTGGCTGTGACTTGAAAACATATAGATTTTTGTATCCGGCTCATAAGATGGCAGCTTTCCGGTAAAATGCATACCCTCCACCTTGTCTCCATCAAAATAATCAAATATAAGCACCTTGTCATCCAGTTCCACAAGAAAACAACTATGATGTATAAAAATTATCTGCATGTAACCTACTCTCTTTCGCTTTTTTCTCTCTTTCCGCAAAGAAATCAGTCTTTATGTATCATTATGCTATCTTTATGCTATATAGTCAACTTATATTTCGTATAATATAGTAATTAAACTCTAATTACCAATCAATAATTATATGATTAAAGGGTCAAAATACCTTTTGACCCTCATATCATTATATAATTATACAAATCATGCCGCCATTTGAGTCATTCACAATCTTTTGCATGGTTTCCTGAAGCTTTATCTGGCACTCATCATCCATCTGCATTATTTTGCTTCTTATTCCGTCCTCCATAAGTTCACCTACAGACTTTCCAAAAATATTAGTCTTCCAGACTCCACTGTCACTATTTTCACCATTTTTGATGTAATCTATCAGGTCCTCTGCCTGTTCCCTGCTTCCGACTATCGGCGCTATCTCGGTCTCGATATTAGCCCTTATCATATGTATTGACGGTGAAATAGCCTTCATTTTTACGCCAAACTTGTTTCCATGGGCTATAAGCACCGGCTCCTCCATTCTGATATCAGACAGCTGTGGCATCACAACACCATAGCCTTTCTGCTGCACCGATGAAAAAGCATCCTTAATCTTTTCGTATTCATTCTTTTCCTCAGTGAGTGAAAGAATCAGGGAAATCAGCTCCTTTTCCCCGGATACAGTCACACCGCACAGCGCGGAAATATTCTCGTAGTAGTACTTCTCTGCAATCTCAATTTTGACCTTTATCACACCATCTGACAGCCCCATCGTAACAAGAGATACCGCTTTTAATATATCCCCATCCGATTCAGGCATATCAGTGCTCATCTGTGCGACATCCTTCAGCTTTGAAGCCCTTGCAAGAAAAGTCTTTGCATATGTAATTACGGCCTGCTTTACATAATTGTCATAAGGCAGAAGCTGCACCCATTTCGGTATATCATAGTCCACTCTCGTGACTGCAAATTCATATAAGAGCTTTTCCATGATATCTGTAATCTGTCCCATGCAAAGCTTTTCACAGTCTATAGGAATGGCAGCCGCTTTATACTCTCTGCTAAGTGACTCGCATAAAAGTCTCGTTTCTGCCGCAAAAGGCTTTGTAGTATTTACCACAATTACAAATGGCTTTCCTGAAGCCTCAAGCTGCATGACGGTTTCTCTTTCTGCTGCCTCATAGCTCTGTCTTTTTATATCGCCTATGCTGCCGTCAGTGGTTACAAGCACAGCTACTGTCGAATGCTCCTCTATTACCTTTTTGGTTCCTACAACTGCAGCTTCCTCAAAAGGTATATCCTCGTCGAACCATGGTGTTTTGACCATACGCTCGCCGTCCTCCTCGAGATAACCGACAGCATCCCCCACTGTAAAGCCCACACAGTCCACAAGGCGTACCTTCACAGCGCTGCCATCATCCAGACTGATAGTAACCGCATCCTGTGGAATAAATTTCGGTTCAGTCGTCATAATAGTCTTTCCTTTGCCTGATTGCGGCAGTTCATCGACTGCACGCTTTTTGGCATACTCATTGTCCATCTTCGGGATTACACAAAGCTCCATGAAATGCTTTATAAATGTGGACTTGCCTGTGCGCACAGGACCGACGACACCTATGTAAATCTCGCCGTTTGTGCGGCATCTGATATCTTTATATAAATCAAACTCTTTACTGTCCATAGTACCGCCCATAAAAGCTTCCTCCATACACTTTATTCTATAATCAAAGTGTATTCACCTGCTCTTTGAATTATTACACATAAAAAGACCACAGGCATCAAAACATATAACCTGTGGTCTTTTGAAATAACATATAATATTTAAGTCAAACTACTTAGCAGCCTTTTTCTCACATCCTGCTGTCTTACTTGTAGAAGCATCAGCTGTTTCTTTAGCATCTGATTTGTCAGAAGCCTCCTCAGGCTCCTCTCGCAGACGTGCGTACATCTGCATACACTTGTGGAGCTTCTTTGCAAGCTTATTATCTATCTGCTCAGGAGTAGCTCTCCACTGCCAGTTGCCACCGGTAGTTGAAGGAATGTTGATACGGGCCTTAGAATCTAGTCCAAGCAGATCCTGCATAGGAACAATAGCCATATCGGCAACTGATGACCATGCCGCACGCATCATGCCCCAGTTGTAGCCCTCCTCCTTTGTGAGGTTTAAGTAATCCTTTGCAAACCTTACACTATTTTTTGGAGCTGTCTTCATCCAGCCCATAACTGTATCATTGTCATGGGTACCTGTGTATACAACACAGTGCTGCGGATAGTTATGTGGCAGATAATCGCTATCTTCTCTTGAATCGAAGGCAAACTGGATAACCTTCATGCCAGGGAAGCCTGAATCCTTTAAAAGCTTCTTTACGGAAGGTGTGAGGAAGCCAAGGTCCTCCACGATGATAGGAAGCTTACCAAGCTTCTTCTCAAGCACGTTGAATAAATCCATGCCAGGTCCATCTTTCCATACACCGTTCTTTGCTGTATCATCCTTTGCAGGAATAGCATAGAATGAATCAAAACCTCTGAAATGATCGATTCGCACGATATCATAAAGCTTTGCCATAGCACTGATACGCTTTGTCCACCAGCTGTAGCTGTCCTTCTTCATAACATCCCATCTGAAAAGAGGATTGCCCCAGAGCTGTCCGTCAGCTGAGAAGGCATCAGGAGGACATCCTGCCACCTCGATTGGATTTAAGTCCTTATCGAGATAGAACTGTGTAGGATTAGCCCATACATCTGCTGAATCCATGGCAACATAAATAGGTACATCTCCGATAATTCTTATGCCCTTTTCATTAGCATATGCCTTTAAAGCAGTCCACTGCTTGAAGAAGAGATACTGGAGCATCTTGTAGAAGGCAATATCATCAGCATACTTCTCCTTTGCTTCTTCTATAGCCTCAGGCTTTCTCAACTTAAGAGCATCATCCCACTCGCTCCATGCCACTCCGCCATTGGCATCCTTTAATGCCATAAAGAGTGTGTACTCATCAAGCCACTCTGCCTCTTTACTGCAGAATGCCTCATAGTCAGCCGGTGTTTTCTTTGAAAAACGTTCATATGCCTTTCTTAAAAGAGCATATCTGTTGACATACATGATGCCATAGTCTACATACTGTGGCTTTTTGCCCCACTTATATGACTCGCACTCCTTCTTTGTCAGAAGCTTGTCCTTGCATAAAAGCTCCAGATCAATAAAATAAGGATTGCCTGCGAAGCTTGAAAATGACTGATATGGAGAATCTCCATAGCTGGTAGGACAGATTGGAAGAATCTGCCAGTATGTCTGACCTCCCTTCTCAAGGAAATCGACAAAACGTCTTGCCTCCTTTCCCATAGTTCCTATACCATACGGTGATGGCAGTGATGAGATTGGCATTAATACACCGCTAGTTCTCATGTTATTTTTCCTCCCTTTTGTTGTATACGCATTGTATGGGCTGCGTGAGCCTGTATTTTAAATAATATATAATATACATATGAAATCATATGATATTTTCGTTTTATTTAGTTATTATAACATCATAAAGTGCAACTTGTAAATTATTTTAGTTAATGTTACTATAAAATTAATAAAAGGTTTAAAAGAGGTGTAACATAATGAATGAAACAACCAGGCAATTGATTATACATAAGGTAAAGCATAATACAAAGCGCCTTATAACCTCCATTAAGTGGGTAATCTTTTCTATCGTTGTCGGCATAGTCGCAGGAAGCTGCGGCACTGCATTTTACTTTGCACTGTCGGTCGTAACCGATTTTAGGATGAAATACCCATGGCTCATCTATTTCCTGCCAATCGGCGGACTTGCCATCGTGGGACTCTATCATCTGTGCAAAGACGATAACGATACCGGAACCAATCTGGTAATATCTGCTATCCACTCAGGCGAGAAGGTGCCCTTTAGAATGGCCCCGCTTATATTTGTATCCACACTTATCACTCATCTGTTCGGTGGCTCTGCCGGCCGTGAGGGTGCTGCTCTGCAGATGGGAGGCAGCATCGGAAGCTCTATAGGCAGAGTATTCAGATTTGATGAAAAGGACAAGCATGTCATGATCATGTGCGGCATGAGTGCTGCATTCAGTGCACTGTTTGGCACTCCGATGGCAGCTGCTATCTTCTCCATGGAAATGATAAGCGTCGGTGTCATGTATTATATAGCGCTTGTTCCATGTGTGATAAGCTCTTTGATCGCTCACGGTATCGCAGCGTACTTTAATGTTACAAATGAATTCTTTGCTATCGAAAACATACCGGATTTTACTATCTTAAACTCAGTAAAAATCTCTGCGCTCGCAATACTGTGCGCACTCGTAAGTATACTCTTTTGCGTGGCTCTCCACTCCGGTGAAGCGCTGTATAAAAAATATCTGCCAAACAAGTATACAAGAGTATTCATCGGCGGATGCCTTGTAATCATAGCAACCATGCTTGTCGGAAGCCAGACCTACAACGGCACCGGAATGAGTGTCATCCAAAGCAGCATAGACGGCTCTGTCAGACCTGAAGCATTCCTGCTAAAAATCATCTTCACCGCACTAACCCTCGGCGCAGGCTTTAAGGGTGGCGAGATTGTACCGTCCTTTTTCATAGGAGCAACCTTTGGATGTCTGTTCGGCAATCTGACAGGCTTTGAGCCATCGCTTTGTGCAGCTGTCGGCATGATTTCACTGTTCTGTGGTGTCACCAACTGTCCGATCACATCACTGCTTATAAGCTTTGAGCTTTTCGGCTACGACGGCATGCCGTACTTTCTTTTGGCAATCCCATTCAGCTATATGCTGTCAGGATACTTTGGCCTGTATCGCAGCCAGAAAATCGTATATTCTAAATACAAGACAAGCTATATCAATAAATCAACACACTAGCATTTGCAAACCGCTACCAGGCATGATACCGCAGGTATTATTGCCTGGTCTTTTATTGTATAGAGAGCTTTATCTCCCGCAGCCGATTCATCTGCGAGAACCTCCCATAAAGCATCTGATAGTTTAATTGTGATTTTATTTTTGCCGGCATTGTAAGCTACGAACACCTTCTCTGTATCAGTATCAATAGTGTATGCCACCACCCCATCAGGCATATCATCCAGGAAATGCACGGATTTCTTAATCTCATCTACTGTGTCAAGGTAAAATGCCTTGTGAGCCCTTCTTAGAGCTATAAGCCCCTTATAATAAGCTCTAAGCTCTGCAAACTGCTCTGCTCTGTCATAATCTATTGCATTGATGGAAAGCGGACTGCAGTAGCTGTTCTCTACAGGAGTCCCATCAGCTTCACTAATCTTTGTTCTGGCAAACTCCTCTCCATGCAGGAAAAACGGAATACCCTGCGCTGTGAAAAGAATGGATGCCGCAAGCTTATTCATGCGTAAACGCATCTCTTCACTCTCATGTGAATTGGATACGATAAACCTATCCCAGAGAGTATAGTTGTCATGACATGAGAGATAGTTGATAGACTGCATAGGTGATTTAGCCCACCTCGGACAAATCACAGCCTGCTTTAGCTCATCACTTCTATCTGTAGCTCCATTAACAAAGCCCAGCTCATCCATATAGAATACATGTCCCTTTACCACATCACGTATATCATCCGAAAACATGCCGATGCCCGGTGTATTTGGGGCATTTATTTTCATGCCACGCTCCGATTCAGGCAAAGCGCTTTCTCCACCTGTCCAGCCCTCTCCGTACATTATTATATCAGGATTTATTTTTAAGAGAACTTCCCTTGCTTCGTTCAAGGTCTCGATATCAAGTACACCCATCAGATCAAACCTGAAGCCATCTATGTGATACTCGCTCGCCCAGTAGCACAGGGAATCAATAATATATTTTCTGACCATAGGCTTCTCTGAGGCTATTTCATTGCCACAGGCTGATGCGTCGGAATACTTTGTAGCATCCGATGAATCCATGCGGTAAAAATAATTGCCCGCAGTCTTATAAAAGCAGCTGTCATGAACATTAAAGGTGTGATTATAAACCACGTCCATAATCACTCCAAGGCCCGCCTCATGAATTGAGTGCACCATCTCCTTATACTCTCTCACTCTCACAGCTCCATCAAACGGATCTGTCGAGTAAGAGCCCTCCGGCACATTGTAATTGTACGGATCATAGCCCCAGTTATACTGCTCCTTTAAGGTATCGCTCTCATCGATGCTTGCAAAGTCATACGAAGGCATCAGCTGCAGATGTGTCACTCCCATATCCTTGAAATATGAAATGGTTTTGTCCTCAGTGAATGCCTTAAACTTACCGGGATATAAAGAATGAGCAGATGCAGCTGCAGACACATCGGCGATGGACACCTCGGTGATAACCATGCTCATAGGATCGGCAAGCTTTGGCCTGTCCTCATTCGCAAATCCATCCGGATTAGTCTTGGCCAGGTCTATAACCATAGATCTGTGTCCGTTGACACCACAGGCCTTTGCATAAGGATCATGCGAACAAAATACGCCGTCCGGGGTGTGAACCTCATATGTATAATACACACCATCCAAATCTCCCTCTGCTGAAGCTGAGAAAATACTGCTAAGCTCTCCCTCGCCGCGCATCATCTCAAGCCTGCCTGTCTCGGCAGAATCATTTCCCTTATCATAAAAAATAACAAAAACACTGTCCGCAACAGGCGAAAACAGTGTAAATGTTGTCTTTTCCTTTGAATAAATCGCTCCTAATTTCATAATACTATCCTTTTCGTTTATTTTCGTATACATTATAATAAAATTTACAATAACTGTAAATAGGGCAATTCAACCAATTTTTAAAGACTTTTTAGTCAATGTGCCATTTTTTCTTTTGCTGGTGTGAAACAAGCTTAATATACAGCGACTGTGGGATAAATCTGCCACAGGTCGTGGCAAGCTTCATCCTGAGTGTAGGTACAATTACCGTTTTGTGCTTCATCATCCGGTCAATGGCATAATTAGCGCAGTACTCAGCGGAAATCCCCTTCAGTGCAAAGCGCACATTTGCCACATCATTGAACTCTGTATCAACCGGTCCCGGACACAGACAGCCCACATATACATGGCTGTGTCTCTGTCGAAGCTCGCAGGCAACAGCTCTTGACAGGCTTGCAACATATGCCTTAGTGGCATAATATGTGGCCATATACGGTCCTGCAGGAATAAGCCCCGCAGAGCTTGCCACATTTAAAATAAAGCCTCTGTCCTTTACCCTCATCTGCCTTAGCAGCTTTTTGGTCAGAAAATGCACAGCACGTACATTTACATCTATCATGCCTATTTCCTTAGCTATATCAGTCTCCTCAAACAAGCCACAGTCACCGTAGCCTGCGTTGTTGATAAATATTTCTACATCCTTTTCCTCGATATAATCCGAAAGCCTCTGACACTCATCAAGCTGCATCAGGTCCGCGGTAAATATATCGCACTCAACCCCCTTATGTGCGGCTCTAAGCTCATCAGCAAGAGCTGTAAGCCTCTCCCTTCTTCTTGCAACAAGAATCAGATCATAGCCTTCCTTCGCAAGCCTTTTTGCAAACTGCTCACCTATTCCCGAGCTTGCCCCTGTAATCACTGCATACATTATATACTACACCTCTATTCTTCAATAATCAGCTCTCCTGCACTTGCATCAAGCTCTACGCTTGTGTTGTCGTTCTTATACATCTCAAGCAGTAAAAGCCACAGCGTGTGAATCTCATATGTAAGAACATTGGAAGCAGGTACCGAGTATGGAAGCAGGGTGCTGATATCAAAATATCTGATGCCAAGCGGCGGTAAAAAAACAAGATTGGTTGTCTGTCTTTTATCACCGGCAGTATGAATCATCTCATATGTAATCATCACAAAATCACTGCCCTTATAATTGCATTCATATGACACATAGCACTCATCAACAGTCCAGGTGATGCCATCCTCTGTGACTGTCGGTTTTACGCCCTCATCATTGTACTCTGTAGTCTTACAGGTCAGCTTCCACTTTAGCTGTCCCTTCTTTGTCTCTTTTACCATATCGGTAAGCTCTTTAAGTAATTCATCTTCTTTTTTCATTTTACGCACCTGTATTTATTAAAAGTCATTAGAATATTTATTAATTCACGAATTAACAATTCATTTATATTGCTTATCTGCCAACATTAATGCTCATCCACTCTCACTCCGTGAACCACAAACCTGTATGTCTCACCGCTTGTGGAGCAGGTAGAAAGAGTGACAACCTTGTCATCCTTTGTCGGGACAATGCCTGTATCCTTCATAGAAGAAGCAGCCATCCTCTGCACAAATTTGCCAAACGTCTCGTCAGGCTCAAAGCCCACGGTATACTCATCACTGTCATCGCTTACCGTCTCATATGAAAAAATTTGGTACCTATACTTTTTGCCATCGACAAGAATCTGGAAATACTGATGTCCGTCATAGTAATTCTCATCACGGTTATAGTACTTGAGCTTTCCAAACATGGACAGATTTTTCATATTGTGTCCGTAAATGATTGTATGGCAGTCGTTGAAATCAGTCTTGTTTGAGCCCTCAAGGAATATGGAGCCTGCAGTGGCATGCTCTCTCTTAAAGGTCTTTCTGAGATAATAGCTGTTATCCCCCGAATACATGACAGGATAGCTGATATCCTCATTCTCAAAATAAATCCATCCAACCACATCCGGATTTTCACTTTTCAGACCGGCAAAATCAATATCTATATCATCATACCACGGTGTATCAGCAGCTTCACTATCATTATCATCAGACTTCTTTGAATCGTCCACTGCATACTCATCCTGCAGCTTCTCATATGTCTTATCCGAGGTATTATAGTCAGAATAAATCTTAAACAGATGATACCCCGAATAAGCCACCAGAGCCAGACCAATTATAAGAACTATAAATCTAATTACCTTTTTAACCATTTGTTTTCTCCATTTTTTTCTCAGTCAGCACTGTAATACCTGTAAAAACAATTAACAATGCGATAAATACAAATTTGCCCTGCGTGGTTCCAAAAAAAGAAGCAGGATAACCGAGCACCGGGATATCAAACACCGGTACTCCGACCACATCAGACCATGCAACCGGCTGTACATCATTCACCTGATTGGCATCACCCTTTGTAGTATAGGTCTTTTCATCTGTATTGATTTCAACCACCCTGTGAGTCACCAGCTCCCCGTTTCTGTAAAAGGTAATGGCATCACCGGTCTGTACACCACCGGTATCCTCCTTTACATACAACAAGCTTCCCTTCATGTAGGAAGGCTCCATGCTGCCGCTAACAACCACCATCGGCTCGATATGAAACAGCTTAGGAACAAATATCACAGCAATAATTAAAACCAGAATTAATAAAACTATACTTGAAATAATATTTATCAGTCTCTTCACGAAAACACCTCTGTACCACAAAATCATTTATCACTCACGAAGCTGCTATGGCAGCTTACCGGCTCAACGTCAAAGTGTATTGTCATATTACAATGTGCATCACATGTATGATCGAACCTATCGATAATTCGCTTCATAACATCGGAGGCTGTATCGCATGAGCACTTCGACAAAAGCACTATGTACTGGGAATCACTGTACTTTGCCGCCACATCACCCACACGCAGACACTTCCTAAGCGCCCTCTCAAGCGTGACCATAGAATCCTTCATCTGACTCTGCTTCTTATCCGGCAGACTGTTGTACATTGGAGCAACAGTGACCAGAACAAGACTCTCCGGAACAGTAGAGCGCGCGCTCTTTCTGACCTCCAGATGATAAATCTCCTTGAACACAGGATATCCGCACATGAAAACGCCCTCCATGCTCTCCTCGTTGATATCCTCCTTCACCTCATCTATATTGTAGCTTGAAACACCCTTTGTGACAGATAAAAGCTCCTCATATACCTTATTGAGCATGACAGTCTTTCTAACACCCAGATCGTTGTCCATAATAGCCTTGGCAGTCTCATAGGTATCGAAAGCCATCTGTACCTTTTTGGTACGCATGCGTGCCATAATCAGATATGAGTAAATCTGCTCATCCGAGCGCTCATATACAATAGCCTTGGTGCACAGCTGTTCAAGCTTCTCATAGCAGCCGGTATCAATATACAGCTTCGCCAGAGCCTTTACCGTATTCACGTATCTTGAATGGTAAAATGCATTGAGTGTCATAAACCAGTGTGTATCTGTCCTAAGAGGCAGGAAATCACCATTGTAAATGGCTATGGCCTTCTCATAGCTTTCAATAGCAGTCTCCTTGCTTCTGCTGAATGCAAGCTCCGCCTCATTTATATATCTGTCAAACTCTTCGGCATCTATTGTTACTTCAACATCATCATTCCATTTGTACAAGCCGCCTCTTACAGAGACTATGCACTCCTCGTCAAAGGAAGCATCTCTTAGAGCCTTTCTGAGTCTGTATGCCAGATTCTTAAGTGCTCCAACCGGATTATCGGTCTCCTCCTCGACCTGCCATATAGCCTCTGAAATGTCCTCTATACAGACACCCCTGTTTCTGTTCATCGCCAGATATACAAACAGCTTTTCAAGCTTCTCAGACCTCCATGCACCTTCCTGTACAGAGGTTATGTCATTACCTACCGTAAAGCTGCCAAAAGTTTTTAATTTAATCATATAAATCTCCCCATTTCTGACATTAAACATTATTATATAGTCATAAACAGATTAAACTATTAAAATCCCAATAAAAACACAAAAATTAAACCCTGATTAAAATTTACGCAGATCATCACTGCCGTCATCGACAGTGTTTTCTATCTTCATAATTTTGACAAAGTATGAGTAGTCATCATTTACCTTTACCTCACACCTGTCACCCACCTTGTGTCCGAATATGGCTGCACCAAGCGGTGACTCCTTGCTTATCAGATTCTTTAAGGAATTGCCCCTGACTGTCGTGACAAGCTTGTATGTCTCAGTCTCATCATCATCCTCGAAATACACATCGACCGTATTGAACATACCCACCTCATCATCCTTTGACTCATCGGATATGACAACGGCAGTCTTAATCATCTTCTCAAGGTATCTGATGCGGCTCTCGTTCTGGTTCTTAAACTGCTTCGCGGCCTTGTACTCGAAGTTCTCGCTCAAGTCCCCCTGGGCTCTTGCTACCTTTACGTCATCAAGAGCCTTCTTTCTGACAACGAGCTTTCTGTACTCTATCTCGTCCTCCATTTTCTTTATATCATTTGCTGTCAATTCATCATGCATGTCTTAACCCTCTTCCTGTAAAATTGTGTCAAAATATACTTAGATATTTAGAGAAGTCCTGCGATACCACAAAGCAGCACAATCGCGCCAAGCACTATACGGTACCAACCAAACACAATAAAGTTGTGCTTCTTTATGTAGCCCATCAGGAATTTGATAACAATAAGCGAAACAACAAATGCTACAATCATACCGATAATCAGAATGGCAGCCTCTTCCCCTGTAAAATGAAATCCAAATTTAATAAGTTTCAAAAGGCTCGCACCAAACATAACCGGAATGGCAAGGAAAAATGTATACTCAGCAGCAACAGTTCTTGATACACCGATTAAAAGAGCTCCGACAATGGTAGCACCTGAGCGTGATGTGCCCGGAAAAACAGCTGCAATAAGCTGGAAAAATCCAATCATAAGCGCTGTTGTGTAGCTGATGTCGACAAGTGAATTAATCTTAGCCGACTTGCCATTATGCCTTGTCTCAATCACAATAAAAGCGATACCAAAGAGTATGAGCATGATAGCTACTGTCTGGAAATTGTAGAACAGTCTCTCAAATACGTCATCAAAAAGCACACCGATAACAGCTGCCGGAATAGTTGAAACAAGAATATGAAACCACAGCACAAAGATATCTGTCTTGATCCATGCACCGATACCTGTCTTTGCAAGAGGAGCTTTGTTATCCTTCCTGCCGAATGGCCAGATCTGGCTCCAAAACAAAACAACAACCGCCATAATAGCTCC
>OBCQ01000204.1_pt1 | contig 17183 bp, 15 predicted proteins | sample 1517991 | NCBI WGS metagenome assembly OBCQ01 (sample SAMN03418263, study PRJEB22391) | human gut metagenome | biome: human-gut; feature: organic feature; material: feces | host: Homo sapiens | place: Tanzania | collected 2013-01
ATCTTCAATACATTAATTCCGGCAGGAAGTGGTGCCTGAGGATTAATGCTCTCTACAGAGACGCGACAATTGCTGATCGTGAAGTTGATGGAGTATTTGAGCCCGTTAAGGCCACTATTATCATTACCATTAGAGACCCTAAGAAAAAAGGCTCTGTCTATACAGAATGCTATAGACATCTTTCGGAGCACAACTTTGAACATAGCGATATTGTGATACGACAGGACATCAACATCAGCAACGAGTAGTAGACATAGCAAAATCAATAGCTTATTTTATGATTAGAGTCAGTTGTCAAGATGAATTGGTAACTGACTCTAATTTCGAGATGCTCTATATGCCGGCTCCGAGGATTGAGGTCTTCCAAGACTCGACGAGAGTGACACAGTTCTCGCAGATGGAGTTCAGCAACATTCCGATGGATGACAAGCTATGGTCCTGTTATCTTCACGCCTGCATGATGTTCATTCAAGGAGACGGACTCACGAATGCATCTCTGAGGAAAAGGTTCGGAGTGCAGGATTCATTGTCCGGAAGCATTTCCAGACTCATAAAGGAAGCCGTAGGGAAAGGCCTTATAAAGCCTCTTGACCCTGACACGGCTCCAAGATATATGAAATACATCCCGGCTTGGGCATAATTTAACTTGCCGATAACTTGCTGAAGAGACATTTTTAGGGAATATGAGACTATTGATCGAAGATTATCAGTACCATGCATCCGATGTGAGAGAATGCCTTTCCGGGCTCGACGCATTGGAGAACATCGAGCACATGGTCAGCGTGAACTATGTGGGGTATTTCTACAACCCTGCCATCGGTGACTGCGTGTTCATCCTGCCGAAGGTGCTGATGGATCAGAGCGACCTCGTGTTCGGCCACCTCAAGCCGGAGGAAATCATTGATTTCGACAATACGACGGGTGTCACGAAGGAGGAGCGGAGTTTCATATACGAGTTCGCAGTGTGGATTTACCGGGCCATCAGTATGTTCAACAGGTCGCGCAAAGCCAACGGCATCGTCTATCACAGGCAGGTGACGCAGATGGGCGGAAACCGCAGACATCAGAGCCAGACATTCCTCGATGTGCTGCTTTCTCTCGTCAGGTTCAACCGTGAAAGCCAGGATTTCTTCATGTTCACCGTAAAAAATCTCCACTCCGGCATGAACAAGATCAACTGGACGCGGACGATTTCCCATTCGGGAGCGATTGTCCAAAGCGATGTTCCCTGTTCCCGTATATGTCAATCCTGTGAACAAGAAACGGCAGGTCAATTTCGACGAGGAGCTGCTGGTCATATTCTTCTCCATTCTGAACAACATCAGCGAGACTTACGGATTCCCTGTCTCCATAACATTGGGATTCGACCTTATCCGCGGCAAGCAGTTCGAGAGGCTGCTCGCGGGACAGGGAAAGGTGCGGCTGAGGCAGATAAAGTACAAGTATTTCTCCGACAAGGCATTGCAGATATGGGATTTGTGCTACGCGTTCTTCGACAAGGCGTATATGATACGAATCAATGCCGAGCAGCGGGAGTATCTTCTCGTGAAGAACTTCAACATCGTGTTCGAGGCCATAATCGACGAGCTTGTCGGTGACAAGGACATTCCGGCAGGCCTGAAGGAGCAGTATGACGGCAAGATGGTTGACCACATGTACAGCTGGCAAGGTCTTGTCGAGAACGATGACAAGCCGGTATATTACATCGGGGACAGCAAGTACTACAAGCTCGGCAACGATGTCGGGAAGGAATCCATCTATAAGCAATATACTTACGCCCGTAATGTCATTCAGTGGAATCTCGACCTGTTCATGGACGGGAAGCAGAAGTCTTCGGACGTAAAGCTTAGGGATGACGTGACGGAAGGATACAATGTGATTCCAAATTTCTTCATCAGCGCGAAGATGGATGAGAAGCTTTCGTTTGCCGACAGAGTGACGGAAACTGGGAACAGGAAGACTTATTTCGTGAGCCGCCAGTTCGAGAACAGGCTGTTCGACAGGGACACGCTGCTCGTATTCCACTACGATGTGAACTTCCTCTATGTGGTGTCGCTGTATGCTCGTGACAATGCCGGGCAGAAGGCAGCGTGGAAGACCAAGGTCAGGAACATATTCAGGGAGAAGATTCAGGAGATGCTCGGGAAGCAGTACGACTTCTATGCGATGCGGGCGCATCCGGATGTGGACGGAGTCGGGTACATTAGGGAAAACTTCAAGCAGTTGCTCGGGAAGGTCTATACCCCTTTCGAGGACAAGGCTACATATTCATTGGCCCTGGAGAATCCGGAGGCCGTGAAAGTCGAGAGACGCGCAGCTGTCGAACGGGAGAATGCGGAGGTTCTGGAGTCTCTGCGCGGGAACTTCTATGTGGAGCCGTGCGAGCTTGGACGGAGTCCCGATGAGGTATTGCCTGCCTGCGTCAATACTGCTGCGAAGTGGTCATCCGGCAAAGCTGGTGTGCTCTTGGTGATGATGGAGAATTTCGAGGCAAAGTCTTCGCGGTTTCTTGCTGATGGTCGGATAGCGGTCGGACTGAAGTTCACGCGGGATTCGATGGAGATTGCGGAGCATATCGTGGATGTCAAGTATGTGCTTTTCCACAACAGGCGGCGTGACGGTCAGCATCTGTTTGCGGTGCGCGGATGCAGCGGCGGAGTTTCGGCGGAGGATGTTTCTTCTGATGTGTACAGGAACATCAGCACTTGTGAGGTATATGTCGTGGTGGAGTTCGACAGTGCGGAACTGGATTCGCCGGTTCTTGACTGCACATTGAAGGAGTGTTCGCCGAGGACGAGGTATGATGCGCAGTTCGGATGGGTTGGGGAATTGACGGCTAAGAAGGTTTAGGGGATGAGCAAGATTTCGTTTAGATTTTTCAATGACCGTCCGGTCAGAGCCATTTGGGATGAGGAGCATTCCAAGTGGTGGTTCAACATACCGGATGTGGTGGGTGTACTGAATGCGCAAGATGACTACACGAAAAACAGGAACTATTGGAAGTATCTGAAGAATAAGCTGAAAGCGGACGGAAATGAAGTGGTTGGTGAGACTAACCAGTTGCGGCTTACAGCGCCTGACGGGAAAAGCAAGGCCAAGGCATACGCGTTTTTCGAGAGCTCGTTGCTTGACAATAATGAGGTCGAGACGGTCAAAGGCCTACTGTGCAGATTCGCGCCTACCTCTCAGCGATGGAGCGGAGTGTCACTGACAGCACTGAAATCAAGCGCCTGCTGAAGAATGCCCTGACCGACAAGGTTGATGACAAGGAGATGTTCATGAAGGGAATTGATTACTCGTATTATTATGAGGAGGGGTGAATATAACTATAGCAAACGCAAATAACAACACAGAGAAAATAACGCTACAATTCATATTATGAGCCACATATCTAACAACACTTCGGTAACTACAACTATTCAATCATTTCAAAACAGTTTCTAAGGCTCAGCGGAGATTTCCGGAAAGGAATTTCCCGGCCTGTTCCAATGTAGCCGGCTTGCCTGCATCTATCAATGTGAGGTGAGCCGGCTCCACCATATATATAGGATAGGTCGCGGCTGCACGCAAATAATAATCCATCACAGGAAAGCATTGGCCCAGAACGGTTTGCGAACCCGCAAGGACATTGCCGCAGGCGTCATAGAGCGGGAAATCCGCAGGATTCAGGTCAATGTCATTGAACGTGGCGAAGATTTTCGGCGAGACGGCGTGGATGCCGGCGAACGCGGTTTTATGGCATCTGGAAGGGTCCAGGCCGCGGAACGGCGTCTTCACTTCCCCGGTCGCGACATTGGTCCATCCCACGAGACGTCCCGAGTCGTCGGAAAGCAGGTACCGCTGCGTCTGCCGCCAGCTTGTCAGCAATGTGGAGACAGCATCGGGACGCACCTGCTGCATGAACCAGCGCAAATCCAGGTCGGAAATGATGTCCACATTGTGGACGAGGAACGGTCCGTTGCCGAGAAGCTGTTCGGCGTAACGGATGCCTCCGCCGGTATCACGAAGCAAGTCCCGCTCATCGGAAAATTTTATATCCAAAGCCGCAAGTTCCGGAGTATCATGCACATACGAAATTATCTTATCGGCAAAATGATGGATATTTACCACGAATTCCGACACCCCGGCGTCATGCAGACGGGTTATGACATGATATAACAAGGTATGACCCGCCACGGGGGCCAATGCCTTGGGGAGATTGTCAGTCAACGGTTTGAGCCGCGTTCCGAGTCCTGCTGCGAAAACAAGTGCCTTCATGATTCCTATAATTCTCTTTCAATGCCGAGTTCCCTGTGGGTCAACGTCACCCTGATATCGAATTTCTTGGCAAGATGCTCGGCAAGATGCTCGGCGCTGTACACTGAACGGTGCTGGCCGCCAGTACAGCCGAAACAAACCTGAAGACTTGTGAACTTCCTTTCAATGAAACGCTTGACATGAGCATCCACGAGTCCATAAACATTGTCCAGGAACTTCAGGATTTCCCCGTCATCTTCCAGGAACTTGATTACCTCGGCATCGCGCCCGGTGAACTGCCGGTAATATTCGAATTTTCCGGGGTTGTTCACTGAGCGGCAATCAAACACATATCCACCGCCATTGCCGGAATCATCTGCCGGGATGCCCTTCTTGTAGGAAAAGCTGAATATCTTCACATGCAGGCGCCTGTCCTCGGCGTTCACGTAGAATTTCTGCATACCGGCAAGTTCCGACAGGAGCGAAGACAGGTACGGATATCTCCCGAAAGGCTTCTGCATCAGCTTCCTGATATTGTCCATCGCATACGGGACACTGGCAATGAAATGCGGCTTCTTCTCGAAATACCCGCGGAAACCATAGGCCCCCAGGACCTGCAATGTGCGGAACAGCACGAACAGACGCAGACGGTCGTGAAAATGATTCTCGTCAATGTCTGGCATATATGGCTTCAATGCTTCCAGATAAGTCCGGACCAGTTCATCCTTCAGGTTTTCCGGATAGCGGGCCCTCGCCTGCCATACGAAAGAAGCCACGTCATAATAGACAGGACCTCGGCGGCCTCCCTGGAAATCAATGAAATATGGCTCGCCGTCCTTCACCATCACATTCCTCGCCTGGAAATCACGATATAGGAAAGTAACGGTATTCTCCCCCAGAAGGTCCTCCTTCAGTTTGTCAAAATCGTCCTGCAGACGGATTTCATTGAACTCGATGCCGGTCGCCTTCAGGAAGCAGTATTTGAAATAATTCAAGTCGAACATCACCATGCGCTCATCGAAAGCGGGCTCCGGAAAACAGACATTAAAATCAAGACCTTCAGCCCCGCGGAACTGTATTTCGGGAAGCATCCTCACGGTCTTCTTCAGGAGTTCCGTCTCCGCCGCCGCATATTCTCCGCTTTCGCGTCCGGAAGAGATTGCATCATAAAGAGTTACGTCACCCAAATCTTCCTGGAGATAGCACATGCCGTCATCGCTGACCGCCAGTACCTCGGGAACATTGATCCCCTTGCTGCTGAAATGTCGCGCAAGACTGACAAAAGCATTGTTCTCGTTCACATCCAGTCCGGCGACGCCGACCAATGTCTTTCCGTCCGGTCCGGAAATGCGATAATAGCGGCGGTTGCTGCCGGAAGATTTCAGTTCCTTTGTTTCAGAAGCGGGCTGTCCGGCAAAGGTCTCGAACAATTGCTCCAATATTTCGTTCACCATGATTGTCTGCGGGTCAATTATATCGCTAATTTAGCACTTTTCCTGCATAAATTACATATATTTGTATTTTAGCATATAGTGAATGCGCGCGCAGGCGTGCGAAATAAAAATTAAAATGGACGTAAAGGAATTTGCATATTGCTCCGACAAGTACCAGTATACGATGGGAAAGTCATTCATGGACTGTGGAAAAGGAGAGCAGATGGCGGTGTTCAACCTGTTTTACAGGAAAGCGCCGGAAAACAACAACTGGGCTGTGGTCAGCGGAACCGATGAAGTGGTGGAAATGATAGAAAACCTCGGTTCCATGCCTGAGGAATTCTATGAGAAATTCCTTCCGGGCGACGAATACGCGGAGTTCAGGCACTACCTCGCCGGCATGAAGTTCACCGGCAATGTCTACGCGATGAGAGAAGGCGAAATCGCCTTTCCGAACGAACCGATAGTCATCGTGGAAGCACCGCTCATCCAGGCCCAGGTTCTGGAGACACCGATGCTCTGCATCATGAACCACCAGATGGCAGTGGCCACCAAGGCATCCAGAGTATGCCGCGCCACCTCCCATCCGGTCAGCGAATTCGGGTCAAGAAGGGCGCACGGTCCATGGGCTGCCGTATATGGAGCCAAGGCGGCGATAATCGCAGGCTGCGCCAGCACCTCCAACATCCTCACCGGCGTCATAAACGGCGTACCGTCCACCGGAACCATGGCCCACAGCTTCGTAACCTCGTACGGCAGCACTGTCGAAGGCGAGCACAAGGCATTCTGCGACTACATCAACACCCACAGGGGCGAGAACCTGATTCTCCTCATCGACACCTACGACACCCTCCGGTGCGGCGTGCTCAATGCCATCCGGGCGTTCAAGGAGAACGGCATTGACAATGATTATCCTTACGGATACGGCATTCGTCTGGACAGCGGCGACCTCGCATACCTTTCTTCCGAGGTCAGGAAAATCCTTGACGCACACGGGCTTACGGGCTGCAAGATATTCGCCACCAATTCATTGGACGAATACCTCATTACCGATTTGGAAAGACAGGGAGCGAAAATCGACTCTTACGGCGTAGGCGACGCCATCGCCACCAGCAAAGCCGCTCCATGCTTCGGCAATGTCTACAAGCTCGTGCAGATTGACGGCGAGCCGGTTCTGAAAAAATCCGAGGACAGGATAAAATTGATCAATCCAGGCTTCCAGATCACATATCGGATAGTGAAATTCGACGAAGAATTCGGAAACATCTACAAGGCTGACGTGACCTGCCTGCGCGGTGACACCCTGAGCCAGGATATTGAACATGGCAAGACCTTCACCATCAAGGACGAATACGACAGATACAAGTTCAAGACCTTCGATGAGGGGACATACGAATGGAGGACATTGCAGGTTCCGGTAATCGGGAACGGCAAAAGATGCGCCCCGAAGAGGTCACTGATGGAGAAAAAGGCGTTCTACAATGACACGCTTGCCCATTTCAGCCCGTCGGAGAGACGTCTGATAAACCCGCATTATTACAAGGTGGACATTTCAGATGATCTCTACAACCTCAAGAATGAAATACTTACAAAACTCGTCAACGAAATAGAAAAATTCAGAATAGACTAACTCATGGTAAACGATTCGGTACTTATCGTCGTGGACATGCTCTACGATTTCATTGACGGCAGCCTGGCTTGTGCCAATGCCGACAATGCGGTGGACAACACATTGGAATTCATCAAGAAGACAAGAGACGAGGATCTTCCCGTCCTTTTCATACGCGACCATCATCCGGCAGACCACTCTTCCTTTACGGAATATGGCGGCACATGGCCCGTGCATTGCGTTGCCGGCACACATGGAGGCGAGATTCATGAAAAACTGAAGCCTTATGCCGACGAGGACCTTACTTTCGACAAGGGATGCGACAAGACCGTGGAACAATATTCAGGATTTGACGGCGTAAACACGGCAGGCCAATCACTTGGAGAAGTAGTTTCAATGCTCGAGCCCGAGAATGTCTTCGTTTGCGGAATCGCCACGGAATTTTGTGTAAGAAACACTTGCGAAGACCTCAAGAAAGCCGGGTTCAATGTCATCCTTCTGGAAAACTGCCTGGCTTATGTCAATGAAGAAGGACATAGGAAGGCATTGGAGGAGATGAAGTCCGAGGGAATCAAGGTCCTCTAGCCGGAAAGGACATGAATAGACTAGCTTATATCTTTTTGTTATTCTGCACATTGCAGTTTACGGCAGCCGCCCAGAGCATACGTTTCTCAGGGCAGGTCACCGACACGGACGGCGCTCCGGTAATCGGAGCCGGACTGGTATGCATTGAAAAGAACACCGCCGGGACGACAACTGACCTGGACGGAAATTTCAGCATCACGCTTCCTGCCGGAGCGAAAACGGTCAAGTTTTCATCCGTAGGAATGAAAGAGCTTGTCTACCAGATCGTTCCGGGGCACACCGAGAACGTCCGCATCATCATGGAATGGGAGAATACGGAACTTGACCAGGTGGTCGTGACTGGATATGCCCAGACCTCCGTGAAACGCATAACAGGTTCCGTGGCGGTACTCAACTCGGAGAAATTCGAAGCCAAGGCAATTTCTTCCGTAGATGCGCTCATGCAGGGAGAAGTGGCGGGCGTGAGCATCAAATCCCTGTCCGGACAGCCTGGAACGCAGGCCAAGATCACCATCAGGGGCTCCAACAACATCACGGGTTCCAGCGCCCCGCTCTGGGTCGTGGACGGCGTGCCTCTGCAGAGCGAATCACCTGCCCTCAGCAGCGAACAGCTTGCGACGGGCGGTTTCGACAACATCTTCGTGAACGGCATCGGCAATATCAATCCTAATGATATAGAGAGCATTACGATTCTGAAGGACGCGGCGGCGGCAGCCATCTACGGTTCACGGGCAGCCAACGGAGTCATTGTCGTAACCACTAAAAAAGGCGAAGCCGGGAAGATGCGCATCAGCTACAACAACACATTTTCCTGGTCCTTCAAGCCGGAGCGCAGCCTGAACCTGATGAATTCATCGGAGAAACTTTCATGGGAGGATGAACTCTGGAACGAATTTTCCGCTGCAAAATATGCCGCTTCGCTGACGGACAACACGGTAATCTATCCGGTCGTCGGAATTGTCGGGCAGATCCGCGCGGGACTCGGCGATTTCGCGTCGATGAAAGGCGACAAGGCAGCGCAGGACAAATACATAGAGTCCCTGCGGAACGTGGACACGAACTGGTATGACCTGCTGTTCCGCAATTCGTTCTCGCAAGGACACCACCTCTCGCTCAGCGGCGGCTCCGGAAAAAGCACATACTATGTCGCCCTCGGCCTCAACGACGAGGACGGAATGCTCATCCACAACGACTACCGCAGATATAATGTCAATGCGAAAATGACATTGACCCCTACCGACTGGGCACGCATCGACGTGGGAATGGAAGCCGCACGGCAGGAATCGAAGATGCCGTATTCGACGGTGGACCCGTTCTATTACGCATTCTTTTCGAATCCTTATGAGCGGGCGTACAATGCGGACGGTTCCTACGCGGCGGACAACACGTGGTTCACATTGGGATATTACAACGGGCGCGGAGCCGAGCAGGTGATGCCGAAAAACGGCTTCAACATCATCCGCGAACTGGATTCGAACTACAGCAAGACCGCCAACACGAACGGCACGTTCAGGGCGCAGACTGATTTCAGAATCATTGAACCGCTTCATTTTGTCGGGCTTGTATCTTATTCGTATTCAAACAATTCCACGGACAAAGTCATTGACAAATATTCGTATTCCGCATTTCGCGACAGACTCGGAAGCGATGACAGGTCGCAGACGAACCTTTACGGCAACATCTCCCAGAACCGCACGAACAGGAACAGCTACGTGGCACGCGGGCATTTTTCCTTCAACAAGACTTTCGCGGAAACACATACCGTCAATCTTCTTGCCGGTGCCGAGCTGCGTGGTTCAGGGTCCAATACGATATTCACCAAGAGGTATAACTACGACCCGAAGACGGGCACCACTTCCCTGCCTCAGATAAGCGGTCCGCAAGACGAGTGGCTGAGCGAGGTCGAGAAGCTGAACGGCGAATATTTCAGCAAGACGAGATACGCATCGTTCTATGCATCAGCCGATTACTACCTGGGCAAGAGCATTGTCCTGAATGCTTCGTTCAGAACTGACGGCAGCTCGAACTTCGGAAGCAACAAGCAGTTCAACCCGACATGGAGCGCGGGTGCGGCATGGCATATCGGAGAGGAGGCCTGGATGAAAAAAGCATTGCCGGCCCTGTCGCACGCGACATTGAGAGCGGCCTACGGATTTACCGGGGATGTCAATACCAGCACTTCGCATCTGCTTGTCATCCAATACCTTCAGCAGCAATATCGTTATTTCGGGGACGAGACTTTCAACCTCGGCACCATCCCTTCTGCGCCGAACCCGGATCTGGGCTGGGAGAAAACTCAGGATGCCAAGGCCGGACTTGATTTCGGTCTCTGGAAAGACCGCCTGACTCTCAATACGGAATATTACTATCGCCTCAGTACGGATGTGGTGACTTCTTCGCCGGTCCAGAGCACTACGGGTTTCACATACGTCTATTTCAATGCTGCCGACATCATGAACAGCGGTATCGAGCTGACATTGAACGGAAAAATCATTCAGACCAAGGACTGGAAGCTTTCCGCTGCGGTGAATTTCGCATACAACTATAACAAGGTACTGAAATACAACCCTGTTTCCAAGAGCGGCATTACTTCCAAGGACCGATATGTGGAAGGTTATCCGACCGGCGCGATATTCAGCGGCAAGTATGCCGGAATAGCCAGTGACACAGGACTTTATCAGTTCGAACTTCGTCCGGATGCGACGATAAGCACGGCCACGGACCTGAACAAGCCGGACAATTACCGATATTTTCTGGGCACCACGATTGCACCTTATACGGGCGGCTTCAACCTTAGCGCATCATGGAGACAGCTGCGACTGAGCATCAGCGGCGTATATTCATTCGGCTGCAAGACTTACGAGAATTTCCGATATCCGGCAAGCTACAGCAATGCCTCACATAGCGGCGTGAGCACGGAGACGGTCCAGTCCCAGTTCAGCGACCTGTACGGCAACCACCTGAACGTGGAAAAAGACAGGACGAACAGATGGACTGCCACTCATACGACCGGCGTGAAATATCCGAGAATCTACGATTATTTCGACGGAAAATATAATTTCGCATCATATAACCCTATGGATTCCAGTATAATAGACGCCGTGTACCTGAAGAACAATTCATATCTGAGAATCAAGTCCATCATCCTCACCTATTCACTGCCGGGCGCGGCTGTCAAGAAGATGAGAATGAGAGGTTTGAGTTTCAATGTATCGCTGAACAACTTCTTCACTTTCACCAAGTACGACGGTATGGATCCGGAGATTCCTGGCGCGACATATCCTACTACCAGAAGTGTATCCGCCGGAATGAACATTGACTTTTAGGAGGGCATTATCATGAGACATACAATTACATTGATACTGACGGCTGCCGCTCTCGCCAGCTGCGGAAATTATCTCAATGTGCAGCCGCAGGGCGAGATCATCCCGAAAACTGATGAGGAATTCGCGTCAATCATTCATAACCGCCTGCGTGAAATCGAAGGCGGCGGTGACGAGTACGTCGTAGGCAACATGGACGTAATCAAGCATTTGGAAGGATGTGCTGACAATCTCGATGCGAACATAACCACGAGCGCGAGCCTGGAGTTTTTCGCCGGAGAGGAAATTGACAGAAGACAGACGTTCTACAAGAACAGCTGGGAAACGGTGAGAGATTGCAACATCGTGATCGAAAATCTGAAAGGAAAGGATTCCGACATCGCAAAGGGTTCCGTTTCGGCGGCTTACGCAATGAAGGGCATCATCTATTATAACCTGATGCGTGAGTTCTGCCAGCCATGGGATGAAGAAAGCGCCGACGAGCTGCCGGGGATTCCGCTTGTGGACAATTTCGACATCAATTCCAAGCCGCTGCGCGGAACATTGAGACAGACTTACGAATATACGGAAGCGCTTCTGGATAAAGCACTTGCACTTGACCCGACAGATGCGAAATACATCTTCACCACCTGGATATTGAAGGCATACAAGGCAAAACTGGAGTTCTGGTGCAAGAATTGGGACAGCGTGATAACGCTCTGCAATGACATCATTGAACATAGCGGTTACACATTGACACCTGCCGCCGATTATGCGGCCATGATCAATGCGCCTTACGACAGGAAAGGCGAGGTGATGGTCAGGTCGCACATCAACAATTCCAGCGAGCTGGACTGGTATTTCAGCTACACGAAGGGCTATCTGGCATCCCGTCCCGCTAGCGCGAAACTTATACGGCTGTTCGGCTCCAATCCTTCGGAGGACGTGAGATATGCCGCAAGTTTCGACAGCAAAAGGAAGAATGTCAAGGTTCCTGAATGCCGTGTAAGGCTCTCGGAAATGGTCCTGATGCTCGCGGAGGCCTACTGCCACAAAGGGGACAATGTCAATGCGCTGAAATGGGTCAATGAATTGAGACACAACAGGATAAACGGCGCTGTCGACCTGACGGAAGCATCGCTGCCGGCCGTGCGTGAGGATGAGAGGATCAAAGTCGACTGCAACGGAAAGGAGGTCACGCCGGTATTGCAGGCGATTTTCGACGAACGCAGGAAGGAGCTGTATATGGAGGGTGACAGGTGGTACGAGCTGAAGCGCAACGGAAGGCCGGAATGGTGGGTGATCAGCAATGGCCTGAAGTATACGACCAAGGCCTACCTCTATACTTCACCTATATATAAAGCGGACATCGACCTGAATCCGGATATAGTGCAAAATCCGGGATATGTATATTAACTTACATTTTTTAAGCAAAATGAGTACAAAAAGAAAAATAATTGCTATCTTGTTTGCGTTATGTCTCGGTGCAAGCCTCTGTGGATGTAAGTATAACGAACTTCCGCCTAAGACGAGTGACGCCTCGAAAAGCTATATCAAACCGAAAGGTGAAGTTCCTACACAGGCCGAAAGAGACGAGGTGAAAGCGATAAAAGCCGAGTACGAAGAGGCTACGAAGTAGTTTCACCCCGCGCCGGACAGTACATGTAACGATCATTAACAAATTAATCGAACTAGTTATGTTTAAAAGGATTCTTACATTTGTGGCCGCCAGTGTTGCAGCCATGTCGTTGGTCGCTTGTCAGGATGACAGCAAACCGACAATCGAGTTTGAGCGTATTTTGTACACAGTTTATCAGAAAGGCTCCGTAGATGTGGCACTCACCATCAGCGAGCCGGCATCCTCTGCACTGACTGTTCCGCTGATTTTTTCAGGCAATGCAGAAAAAGGCACCGACTACGAAGTTTCCGCAGAATCTATAACCATAGCTCCGGGAGAGACATCCGGTACAGTAACGGTCAGGGATAAAGGTCTCAATGAAGAAAAGCAGATTTCCCTTGGATTCACAGCTCCTGTCGGCTACAACATAGGCACAAAACTCGTGGCGGTAGTTTCTCCTGATATGCAGGAAGGACTGGTGTACTCTTTCTCGTTGGATAGAGCTTATGCACATGAAAGCCTCATCGCCATCATCAATGTTACCGGCACCGTTTCAGGCAAGGATTTCAAGGCAACAGAAGATATTACGGTTCCGCTCACAATATCAGGGCCCGGCGCATCATATCTGGAATCGACAGGCACCGGCGCACAGAATTACGCTGTAATCAAAGCGGGTGACAACAAAGCAACCGCAAAACTCAAAGTTTCCGAAACCTTCTCCGGTGACGAAAACGCTGTTCTTACCGTAAATACCAACGATGATTCAAGATTCATTCCGGGAGACAACCATTCAGTTTCCATTGCTGTACGTGGCGTGCAGACTCCTGACAAACTAATCGGCACATGGAAGTTCAACAAAGTTTTCGACCTCGATGAAATGAATGAATGGTTTGCAACATATGAAGATGACATTGACGCTCTTCCTACGCACAACGACGGATTCACATTGACATTTGCAAAAGAAGCGGACGGTTCGGTTTCTCTTACCCCTGGCGGAACTGGTGATTTCAAGAATTTCTTCAGAAAAGCTACCGTCAAGCTAGCTGCACCTATGAATTCATGCGCAAAGGCAATTACACTCGGCAAGTATACCGCATACGAGCAGAACCAGTTCTTAGGAAACACTTCGATGGTATATCAGTTCAACACTTACTATGAACTTTCTTCAGCGAACAGGAGCTTCAGCAGCACCAGCGAATCTCTGGGTAAAGCAACCGTAGTATTCAATCTTGTCGATGACGGACTTGTCATGGAGTTAAGAGATTATAATGAGCCGCCGTTCGGAGAAATGTGGGCTGACGGATGGACGAAATTCGACCCTGAAATGTTCGGATTCGCATCACTCTTCACCAAAGAAAAATAAAACAATCCTAAAATAACCCAAACCGCCTCGGGCATGGACCAGTTCCATATCCCGAGGCGGTTCGTTTATATATATAAGTCATTGACTTACAAATATTTCTTGACAGACTCCGGAATCATCCAATCAGCTGCCTTGTCGGTGAATTTCATGCAGAGACCGGTCAAAAGCGCTGACATTACGGTTCCTTCACGGATGACATTCTCCTCTCCGTTTCCAAGGACATTGCCGAAGCAGAACCAGGCGATGGCCGCAGCTGCAACGACGAGGAAAATATCGAAACCGATCTTGGCATTGCGGAACTTGATCCCCATGAAGTCTGCGATGGCGGCATCCGTCATCTCGCCGGCAAGCATCCACGCATTGCCCTTCACCTCCAGACTGATACCAAGGGCCGTGATGACAATGGACAATGCCATGAGGATCAGCTGCATGGCGTAAGTGCCCGCGGAGATCCAGCTGAACGCCCATATCGAGGCATCCGTCAAAAGACCGAAAACGATGGCTGCCGGTATCTGCATAAGATGCTCAAGCTTGAAGCGGCTGCGGAGCAGCAAGATTTGCAAGACAATGAAAATCAGATGCATGAGCATCGTGTACTGTCCCACAGTGCCGATTGTAAATGAGCCTATCTGGAAATGTCCCGCCAGAGAAACCACATACGGAGGACATGATATAGGAGCGGTGCCGAGATCCGATTTGATGGACAGGGCGACGCCGATTGCTACTAGAATGAGCCCGAAGGTGCCGGTAGCATAACGGGCGAATGACGACTTGATATTTAAGCTGTTCATAAAATTTTAAATCTTGATTGTCAATAAAACGGCGTGCATTCCGCAGCCGAGAAATCAGGCAAATATCGCATAAAATTACTAACTTAGCAAAGATTTGGACGTCAAGAAAACATAAACATTTATATATGAACAAGTTAACAAAATTTGCAATGCTCATGGCAGCTACGGCTCTCGCAGCAGGATGCGCTGAGGGCAATCGTGAAAGAGTCAAGGCAATAGACCTTTCCTACCTTGACACTACCGTATCTCCGGCCGTTGACTTCTACCAGTACGCGACAGGAGGATGGCAGAAGAACAACCCGCTCAAACCGGAATATGCACGCTTCGGCTCATTCGACTATCTGAACGAGAACAACGAGAAAAGGATCAATGACCTTTTCAAGTCAATGACCGAAATGAAGGCAGCGAAAGGCTCTGTGGAGCAGAAAATCTCAGACATCTACAAGATGGGTCTGGATTCGCTCAAATTGAATGAAGAGGGTTTCACCCCGGTGAAGAAATATCTGCACCAGATTCTGGTTGCGGAAAGCAAGGACGAACTGGTAAAAGTGATTGCGGACCTGCATGACAGCGGCGAATCGTCATTCTTCGGCACATTCGTCATGTCCGACCTCATGGACAGTGAATCACAGATTCTTTACATCGGCCAGGGCGGTCTCGGCATCGGCGACAGGGACTATTACACGGAGGCTGAAAATGCCGAGATAAAGAAAGGCTATGAGAAGTTCCTTACACGAGTATTCGAGCTCGCAGGCATTCCTATTCCGGAAACAGCTGCAGCAAACGCACTTGCAGTAGAGGACGTGCTCGCAATCAACTCATGGACAAGCGTCCAGGAACGTGATATGGAGAAGCTCTACAATCCGATGTCCACTGAAGAGATAGAGGCGAAATACCCCGGATTCGATTTCAAGGCTTATTTCGCTGCCAGAAACATTCCTGACCAGAAGAAAATCAACGTCAACGAGCCTTCATTCTTCGAGGCATTCAGCAACTATTTCGCCGAGGCGGACCTGAACATGCTCAAGAATTACATGGCCGGACAGCTCATTCAGGGCGCATGCGGCGCACTCAGCGATGACTTCTACGATGCCAGCTTCGATTTCTTCAACCGCCAGATGTCCGGTGTGACAGAGCAGAAACCGAGATGGAAGAGGGCAATGAGCGTTCCTAACAGCATCCTCGGCGAGGCTGTAGGCAAGATGTATGTGGAGAAATACTTCCCTCAATCATCCAAGAAAAAGATGGTCGAGCTGGTAGCCAACCTCCAGACCGCTCTGGGAGAGCACATTGACGCGCTTGACTGGATGAGCGACTCCACCAAGGTGAAGGCTCACGAGAAACTTGACAACTTCACCGTAAAAGTCGGATATCCTGACAAGTGGAAAGATTACTCTACCCTCAACATTGATCCGGTTCTCCCATATTATGAGAACCTCCGCGAAGCCGGCAGATGGTATGTCGCAGACAACATGAGCAAGCTCGGAAAGCCGACGGACAAGACAGAGTGGGGAATGTCTCCACAGACCGTGAACGCTTACTACAATCCGTCCACAAACGAAATCTGCTTCCCTGCAGCTATTCTCCAGCCTCCTTTCTTCAATCCGGATGCTGACGATGCCGTAAACTATGGCGCTATCGGTGTCGTTATCGGACATGAAATGTCACATGGTTTCGATGACCAGGGACGTCTCTTCGACAAAGACGGCAACATGGTAAATCAGTTCAATGTAGTTGAGATTATTCCTGGACTCATGGCAAACGGACAACTTACCGTAGGTGAAAACATCGGTGACCACGGCGGTATCAGCATCGCTTATTCCGCTATGCACAAAGCCATCAGCAAGCACAATCCTGGCCTGATCGACGGCATGACTCCTGACCAGAGGTTCTTCCTCTCATATGCAATCATCTGGGCGCAGAACATCAGGGATGCAGAAAAGGCACGCCTCACCAAACTCGACGTACACTCTCTTGCAGTCAACAGGGTCAATGTCTCTCTCCGCAACTTCCAGGAATTCTTCGACGCATTCGGAATAAAGGAAGGAGACCCTATGTACAGACCTGAAAGCGAAAGAGTCCACATCTGGTAGTGAACGCATCGTCTTTCATATCACATAAACTTCGATTTCAAGGAAGGATAGCGGTGGTGACCATAGCCATCGCTTCCTTCATCATGATTTTATCGGTAGCCGTATCGTCGGGATTCAGAAAAGAACTGCGAAACGGCATCGCATCCATATCCG